>Ga0308160_10000923_pt1 | contig 46240 bp, 46 predicted proteins | sample PhyFR1_FD_201036 | JGI IMG/M metagenome (GOLD analysis project Ga0308160, IMG submission 201036) | Phyllosphere microbial communities from UC Gill Tract Community Farm, Albany, California, United States - DLSLF.R1 | ecosystem: Host-associated > Plants > Phyllosphere > Unclassified | place: USA...
GGATCTGTGCCTTGATCTGCGGCGAGACCGCAGTCAGGTCACTCGATTGGTCCGCGGTCTTCAGGCTGGTCAACTGAGCGTTCATGGAGAGTCCGGAATAAAAGTGGCGGAGATTTTACAGGCAACACGCCCACCCCTGCAGGCATTATATGGCGATCTTGTTGTATTTTATTGTCTGACCCACCGAGGATGGCCGCCGATGAATGCTTGGACGATATTACACATGACACAGGAACCCTGTCGCGAGGCAGTGCGATGAGCCTCTGCAGCCGCTGCGGCGCTGCCTTCGGCTGCGCCATGGCCGATGGCGGCGACGGCCCGTGCTGGTGCACGCAATTGCCGCCGGTAGTGCCGGTGCCGAATGTGGCTGGCACGGATATGCCCGGTGCAGGAACAGGCGCTGGCGTGGAAACGGCATGCTGGTGCCCCGCCTGCTTGAAGGCGCATATCGACGAACAGTCGCGCAGTGAACGCACCGATTGATGGGGTTGTAGGGTGGGCACTTGTGCCCACGCGGTACGGCGGATAAACGTCGATAAGCCAGCACCTGGTGGCAAGCGCATGCATTTCGAGTTTCAACCGTGGCACCGCGTGGGCACAAGTGCCCACCCTACGACCCCGCACCAGCAGAGTTGAAATGTCCGTGCCAGCAAAGTTGAAATGTCCGTGCCAGCAAAGTTGAGATGTCCGTGCCAGCAGAGTTGAGATGTCCGTGCCAGCAAAGTTGAGATGTCCGTGCCAGTAAAGTTGAAATGCCCATGCCGGCAGAGTTGAAATGTCCGTTTTACCGGCATCCGGCAAAGTTGAGATGTCCGGTCACCGGTGCCAGCAAAGTAGAAATGTCCGCCCCACCGCCCCACCGCCCATCACCTTTGGGTCGCAAAGAACCGCAACATCTCCCTGCTCGCATCCGGCCCCTTGCCATCGGTATAGCTGCCATGCGCGCTGCCGCCCGACCAGGCGTGCCCGGCGCCGTGGATCACCCAGTGCTCGGCATGCACCTTGCCGTCGGCGCGCTTGTGCGTGGTGCGGGTAAATGCGTGCCCATCCGGCACATGACCGGGTTCGACTGCCATCGCATCGGTGTTGTCGCGCGCATGCGCCATCAGCTGGTCGCCGTTCGCCGGGTGCACGGTCTTGTCCTGGTCGCCATGGAAGACGATGATCGGGATCGGCTTGCCCGCCTGGTGGCGGCGCTGGAAGTCGCCCTTCATCGCCGCCAGCGCCGACGGCAGATCGTGCGCCGAGGCGAAGGGCAACCCCGAGTGCACGCCCACCGCCGCATACAGCTCGGGATACAGCGTGCCCATGATGGTGGCCATCGCTCCGCCAGCCGACAGCCCGGCCACGTACACCTGGCTTGCATCGACCGCATACTCCTGCATCACCTGGCGCGTGATGCCGGCGATGATCGAGGGTTCGCCCTGGCCGCGCTGCTGGTCGATGTTGTTGAACCAGTTCCAGCAGCGCGAAGGATTCGCCTGGCGCGACTGCGACGGATACACGACCAGGCAGCCGGTTTCCTCGGCCAGGACGTTCATGCGTGTGCCGCGGGCGAAGTCGTCGGGGTCCTGGGTGCAGCCGTGCAGCATCACTACCAGCGGCGCCGGCGCACCGGTATAGGTGCTCGGTACGTAGAGCTTGTAGCTGCGGCTGCCGGCCGCATTCGTGTGGCTGCCTTCGCTGAAGCTGCCGGGCAGGGCGGGGGCGGCATCGTTGGCGGCGGCGCCCATGCCCGCACCCATACCCGTCCCCAGGCCCCGGCTCAATTCGGCGAGCATGTCGTGCATGTTGGTCTTGCCCGCGCCCGGCAATCCGGCGCCGGGCTGCAGCTGCGACAGGTTGCGCATCTGCTGCTGGGCGGCCTGGGTCATGGCCGAGGCGTTTTTCAGTGCGTCCTCGATGACCTTGCTAGTGTCGACAGGCTGGTGTCGCATCATCTTGCGGCTCGCGGCGCGCATTTGCGCAAATAGGCGGTTATTCAGTTTCATGTGGCTTCCTTTCGTGCGCCTAGCGGATACGCTCCGCCAGTGCGGCTTTCAATGTGTTGCTTGCGTGGAGTGCCCCAAGTACCGAAATCGATTCGATGGTGGCCAGAGCCAGTTCCACCGGCACGTCATTGGCGATGCTGGCCATGCCGAGCACCTGGATCTGCAGGCGGATGCCTGCGGCCTGCGCGGCTTCCAGGTCGGCGCGCGAATAATGGTGCATGCCCAGCACCAGGCTGCGCCGCGCCACCGTCTGGCGCACTACGTCTGCATGGGTAGCGAGCTGGTTCCGGATCGCGGTGCGGATCAGGTCGGTGCGGTTGCTGTAGAAGCCCTCGCTGACCAGCAAATCGATCTGGCCCAGGTCGATCATCCCCAGGTTGATCGTGATCTTTTCCGACTCCGCGATCTTCGGCTTCGACTCATTTTTCAACTCATTATTGCTGACAATGTCGCTGCGCATCCTTACACCCGCCTTTCACCGCTTGTATCGAATACCATCTGTTTACCATCCATATGGATGGTGATTGGATGGGAAGTCTACGCCGATCGACCCGAAGGTCAAGCACAATCCGATTGAATCGGGTAATCTCTTCGGCCATGAGTCCAGAATTGCAACCCGGCCTGCGCTTCGAATGGCGCTATACGGTCCCGCCGCGCGCCACCGTGCCCGCGCTCTACCACGACACCGCCTTTTGCCGCGACATGCCCGACGTACTGGCCACCGGCTACCTGGTCGGCATGATGGAGCTCGCCTGCGTGAACGGCATGCTGCCCTACCTCGACTGGCCGAACGAGCAGAGCCTGGGCACCATGGTGAACTTCCGGCACCTGGCGCCGACGCCGCCCGGCATGACGCTCACCATCCGCGGCGAGGTCCTCGAGGTCGAGGGCCAGCGCGTGCGCTTCAAGGTCGAGGCCTGGGACGATGTCGAGCGCATCTGCGAAGGCACACATGAACGCTGTGTGATCGATCCGCAACGCTTCAACGCCCGTGTGGCGCGCAAGATCGCGGGAGCGTCCGCATGAGCAGCGTGTTACCCCCCGAGCTGCAGACACCGGTGCCGTCGCCCTGCATCAGCCTGTGCCAGATGGACAATCAGACCGGCCTGTGCCAGGGCTGCATGCGCACCATCGACGAGATCATCGCCTGGAGCAAGGCCGACGACGACTACAAGCGTGCCGTGTGGAAGGAAATCCGCCGCCGCGAATCGGAACTGGACTTCGGCTGAATGACCCCGCGCCTGCCTGACTGCATGCAGGTCTTCGAGCGCGGCTGGCTGTCGGCCAACAATGTCCTGTTCACTGGCGAGCAGACCGCGCTGGTCGACAGCGGCTACGTCACGCACGCGCCGCAAACGCTGGCACTGGTGCGCCATGCGTTGCAAGGGCGTCCGCTGGACCGCCTGATCAATACCCACCTGCATTCGGACCACTGCGGCGGCAACGCGGCGCTGCAGGCGGCATATGGCTGCCATACGGCGATTCCGGCGGCGGAAAGCGCCAAGGTGGCGGCCTGGGACGAGGACGCGCTGAGTTTCCGCGCGACCGGGCAGCAGTGTGCGCGCTTCGGTTTCGACGACGTGCTGGCGCCGGGCGATGAACTGGAACTGGGCGGCCTGCGCTGGCAGGTGCTGGGCGCGCCGGGGCACGATCCGCATGCGCTGCTGCTGTTCTGCGCGGAGGAGGGCGTGTTGATCGCGGGGGATGCGCTGTGGGAGAACGGCTTTGGCGTGATTTTTCCCGAACTGGCGGGGGAGCCGGGGTTTGACGAAACGCGGGCGACGCTGGACCTGATCGGCACGCTCGATGCGCGCGTGGTGGTGCCGGGGCATGGGCGGGTGTTCGGCGACGTGCCCGGCGCGCTGGCGCGGGCGTACTCGCGGCTCGATTATTTGGCGGCCGACCCGCGCCGGAATGCGGAAAATGCGGTGAAGGTGCTGGTGAAGTTCCTGCTGCTGGAGCGGCAGCGGATTGTGTTGGCGGAGCTGCCTGCGCTGCTGGCGTCGATACCGGTCGTGGCGAATGCGATGACGCTGCTCGGGCGCGTCGGCGGGGAGCACGATGCGTATCACGCCCTCGCTACCTGGGCTGTAAACGCCCTGGTCCGCGCCGACGCCGCCCGCATCGATGGCCCCTGGCTCGCCGATCAATGAATCCGTAACCAACAATTTAGAACCATCGATCTAGCACGACCGTGCTTTTATCACACTATAATCGACCAGCTGGTCCGATCAACTTAGCCGAGAGCTGCCCATGTCGCTGCCTACCGTACTGCAAAACCTGTCCCTCCCCGTCATCGCCTCGCCGATGTTCATTGCCAGCGGTCCAGCCCTGGTCGCCGCCCAGTGCAAGGCCGGCATCGTCGGTTCCTTCCCCGCGCTGAACGCGCGCCCGGCCGAACTGCTCGACAGCTGGCTGACCGACCTGCAGCGCGAGCTGGCCGAGTACAAGGCAGCCAATCCAAGCGCCATCGTCGGCCCGATCGCCGTGAACCAGATCGTGCACGCCTCGAACGCGCGCCTCGAACACGACGTCGAAGTCTGCGTCAAGCACCAGGTGCCGATCATCATTTCCTCGCTGCGCGCGCCGCCGAAGGAAATGCTCGACGCCGTGCACAGCTACGGCGGCATCGTGCTGCACGACGTGGTCTCGATCCGCCACGCGCACAAGGCGCTGGAAGCGGGTGTGGACGGCCTGATCCTGGTGGCAGCCGGCGCCGGTGGCCATGCCGGCGCCTTGTCGCCGTTCGCGCTGGTCGGCGAAGTGCGCAAGTTCTTCCATGGTCCGATCGCGCTGTCCGGTTCGATCGCCACCGGCGACGCCATCCTCGCGGCCCAGGCCATGGGCGCCGACTTCGCCTACATCGGCTCGCGCTGGCTGGCGACCCAGGAATCGAACGTCACCGACGACTACCGCGACGCGATCGTGGAATCGAGCGCGGCCGACGTGGTGTACACCAACCTGTTCACTGGCGTGCACGGCAACTACCTGAAGAAATCGATCGTGAACGCCGGCCTCGATCCGGACGCGCTGCCGGAATCGGACAAGAGCAAGATGAGCTTTGGCGACGGCAGCTCGAAGGCCAAGGCCTGGCGCGATATCTGGGGCGCAGGCCAGGGCGTGGGCCTGATGGACGACGTACCGACCACCGCAGAGATGGTCGAGCGCCTGAAGCGCGAATACGAGGCGGCGCGCGCGCGCCTCAGCCTGCGCTAAGAGAGGGCAAGGAACATTCCTTGCGTTGACCAGTGCCCCGTACGGTGGGCACTCCGTGCCCACGCTGATGGTGATGCTGTATTGGCGCGTTTTAAATGTTGCGGTTTGCCCGGGCACACGGTATCGAAATGCAGGCCACGCGGCCTTAACAACGCCAACATGATGCCGCCATCCGCGTGGGCACGGGGTGCCCACCGTACGGGTCAGGCAGTCGGCTTCGCATCCGGCACCGGAAACGCCGGCTCCGGTTCCACGCTCAAATCGGCCACGTTGATCGACCACAGCCCCGGCAAATTGCGCCAGTAGCCATACACGTCCATGCCGAAGCCGACCACGAATTCGTTCGGCAGCGTGAGGCCGACGATGTCCGCCTGGATCGGTTTCGCGCGGCCGATGTTCTTGTCCGCGAAGACGGCGACGATAACTTCGGCCGCGCCCATGTCGAGCAGGCGCTGCTTCACGTGGGCCAGGGTCTCGCCTTCGTCGAGGATGTCGTCGACCACGACGATGGTCTTGCCCGCCACGTCCTGGCGCGGGATGACTTTCCACACCACCTGGCCGCCGCGGTCGTCGTCGCCATAGCGGCTGACGTGGATGTAGTCGAATTCGAGCGGGAAGTCGAGCTGCGGCAGCAGGGTGCCGGTGAAGACGACGGCGCCGCCCATCACGCCCAGCACCAGCGGGAAACTGGTTTCTTCTTCCTTGCCGAAGCGCGCGTTGAGCACGTCGGCCACCTGCCGCACGGCGTCCTGGACGGCTTCGGGACTGACAATCTGGCGCGCATTGGCAAGCAGGGCGCGGGCACGGGCGTGGTGGTAGTCTTGCATGGTTATTCCGGTGATTAATTTACCAAGTGATTACCGGGTAATTATGCGGCAATCGGGGCTGTGATGCAGTTCGGTTGGCACGGCAATCAGGACGCAGTGTCGCCCTGGCTCCTGCTTTCAATCTCGCGCTGCAGTTTTTTGGTCAGCTTCGCAAACACGAGCTCGTAGGCGCGGCGCAGCAGCTGGGCCGCTTCCTCGTCGCCGAGGCTGGCGCTGGCGTCCACGCGCACCCATTTCGCACGCGCCAGGTAGGGCGCCGGGATGATGCCGGGGCGGTCGGTGAGTTCGAGAAAGCGCTCGTCCTCGGCCTTGAAGCTGATCGCCTGTGCCGGGGCGCTGTTGGCCGTGACGGCGAACATTTTTTCTCCTACCGAAAACACGAGGTCATCGCCCCATTTGATGTCTTCGGTCGCTCCCGGAAAGCTGCGGCAAAGTCGTTTGGCGGCTTCGAAATCCATGGTCTCGTCTCCCTGTGGCCGCATCGTGTGCGCAGCCTGTTGTCGGTTTGTCCGCCAAGTTTAACGCGCCACGGAACAGGTGGAACAGTTTTGATGTTTCAGCGCAAGATTCGTCTGCGCCATTGTCCTGGTTTGCGGCGTATCATACGTGGCTTGAATAATATCCAGGCAAGCCATGTCCACCAATGACTTCACGGCCCAGCGCGACGCACGCCTGGCCCAGCTGCGCGCCGCCATGGCGCGCCACGGTATCGACGCCTGCATCGTGCCGTCGAGCGATCCCCACCTGTCCGAATACCTGCCGCGCCGCTGGCAGGGCCGCGAATGGCTCTCCAGCTTTACCGGCTCGGTCGGCACCTTCATCGCCACCGCCGATTTCGCCGGCGTCTGGACCGACGGCCGCTACTACACGCAGGCCGAGACCGAACTGGCCGGCAGCGAGATCAGGCTGATGAAGATCCCGTCGGGCGCCAGCCTGCTGCACATCGACTGGCTCGCCGCCAACCTGCAGCCGGGCCAGACCGTCGCCGTGGATGCGCGCGTGCTCGGCCTGGCCGTGGCGCGTCTGCTCGGCGACGCCCTGAAGGCACGCGGCGTCATCCTGCGCACCGACATCGACCTGCTCGACGAAATCTGGAGCGACCGTCCTGGCCTGCCTGCTGACGCGCTGTACGAACACGCCGCCCCGCACGCGACCCAGTCGCGTGCCGATAAACTGGCCGCCACCCGCGCCGAGATGGAGAGACTGGGCGCCGAGCGCCACTTCCTCTCGACCCTGGACGACATCGGCTACCTGTTCAATTTGCGCGGCTCCGACGTCAGCTTCAACCCGGTGTTCGTGGCGCACGCGCTGGTCGAACGCGATGGCGCGACCCTGTTCGTCGCCGACGGCAAGGCATCCGATGCCTTGCGTGCGCGCCTGCTGGAAGACGGCGTGCGCCTGGCCGCCTACGACGAAGCCGCCGCCGCCCTGGCCGCGCTGCCGGAAAACAGCAGCCTGCTGGTCGACCCGCGCCGCATCACCGCCGGCATGCGCGCCGCCGTGCCGGCATCGGTGCGCGTGGTCGAAGCCATCAACCCGACCACCTTTGCCAAGTCGCGCAAGAGCGAGGCGGAAGCAGCCCACGTACGCGCCACCATGGAACAGGACGGCGCCGCGCTGTGCGAATTCTTCTCCTGGCTGGAAGCCACCCTGGCCGACACCAACCGCACGCCAGTCACGGAACTGACGATCGACGAGCAGATCACGGCCGCCCGTGCGCGCCGCCCGTATTTCGTCAGCCCGAGCTTCGGCACGATTGCCGGCTTCAACGCCAACGGCGCCATCATGCACTACCGCGCCACGCCCGCTGCTCACGCCGTCATCGAAGGCGATGGCCTGCTGCTGATCGACTCGGGCGGCCAGTACCTGGGCGGCACCACCGACATCACGCGCGTGGTCCCGGTCGGCCAGATCACGGCTGACCACAAGCGCGACTTCACCCTGGTGCTGAAAGGGATGATGGCGCTGTCGATGGTCCACTTCCCGCGCGGCACCCGCGGCCCGATGCTGGACGCGATCGCGCGCGCGCCGATCTGGGCCGCTGGCGTGGACTATGGGCACGGCACCGGCCACGGCGTCGGCTACTTCATGAACGTGCACGAAGGCCCGCAGGTGATTTCGCCATCGGCGCCGCCGGACCCGCACACCGCCATCGAGCCGGGCATGATCACCTCGAACGAGCCGGGTATCTACAAGCCTGGCCGCTGGGGCATCCGCATCGAGAACCTGGTGCTGGCCGTGCCGGCGGCGAATGGCGAGTTCGGCGAGTTCCTGCGCTTCGAAACCCTGACCCTGTGCCCGATCGATACGCGCTGCGTGGACCTGGCCTTGCTGCAGCCGCACGAGGTAGAGTGGCTGAACGCCTACCACGCCGAGGTGCGCGAACGCCTGCTGCCGCACGTCGACGGCGCCGCGCGCGCGTGGCTGGAACTGCGTACGGAGGCGATCTGATGGCCTCCGCCCGCTCTACCCGCGCCAGCGCCGCCGTCGACCGCCTGAAGCGCCGCACCGGCCACACCGGCTATTCGATGGCCCGCACCGCAGACGGCTCCTTCTTCCTGTCCGAGACGCCCGGTGCGCCGCCATTGTGCGCACCGCTGGAACTGGACGATTTTGTCGCCTTCGTCAACGGCCTCGGACCGCAGGAGGTCAGGCGCGTCAGCAAGAACGACATCGCCTTCGAAAAGCAGCTGGTCAAGAAAAAAACCTGAAGTCCCGCGCTGCGCCGCAGCCTTGCGAAAGACCGTGATGTCGACGTCCGAACTGCTGGCCACCTACTGGTCGCCTTCCGAGATCGCCACGAATGGCGTGATCCTGCTGCACCTGGCCGGCGCGCTGCTGCTGGGCCTGATGGTCGGCTACGAGCGTTCTTACCACGGCCGCGCGGCCGGCATGCGTACCTACGGCCTGGTGTGCATGGCCTCGGCGGCGCTGACCATCGTCAGCGGCTACCCCGAGTTCTGGTATGGCGGCGGCAGCGGGGCGATTGCGCCGATCGACCCGACCCGCGTGATGCAGGGCGTGGTCACCGGCATCGGCTTCCTCGGCGCCGGCGTGATCATGCGCGAAGGCTTCAATATCAGCGGCCTGACCACCGCTGCCTCGATCTGGAGTTCCTCGGTGATCGGCATCCTGGTCGGCGTCGGGTTTTACTTGTCGGCGATGGGCCTGGCCTTTTTCTCGGCCATGATCATGATCTACCTGAACCGGGTGGAAGCGGTGCTGCCTTCGCGCCGCGCGGTGGCGGTGATGCTGCGCTTTCGCCAGGACTTCCTGCCAAAGGAAGAGGCACTGCGCACGGCGGCGCTCGAGCGCGGCTACCAGATCGCCGGCAGCTCGCTGACGATATCCGCCAGCGGCGGGCACCAGGAATGGCGCTTCGTGGCGCTGGCCCTGTCGCGCCACAACCGCGCGACACTCACCGAACTGGCGGCCGAACTGGCCGCCTTCGAAGGCGTGGAGGGCTTCCAGCTCTCGCACGCCCGCAACTGAAAACACAATAAAAACACGCATGGGATACCCTGACATGACCCCTCAAGACGTACTCGATTTCTGGTTCCTGCCGCGCACTGACGCCGGCTACGGCAAGGCGCGTTCGGAATGGTTCCGCAAGGACGCCGCCTTCGATAACGAAGTCCGCGAACGCTTCGGCGTCCTGATTGCCCAGGCGGTGGCCGGCGGCCTGCGCGAGTGGGACATCGACCATGGCGCCGAAGGCACGCTGGCGCGCATCCTGGTGCTCGACCAGTTCACCCGCAATGCCCACCGCGACACGCCGGCTTCCTTTGCCGGCGATGCGCTGGCGCTGGCCGCGGCCCGACAGCTGGTCGACAGCGGCGCCGACCGCACGCTGGACCCGCAGGCGCGCGCCTTCCTCTACATGCCGTTCGAGCACGCCGAGGACGCGCGCATGCAGCAGTGTGCGGTCGATCTGTTCACGCAGTTGGCCAGCGAGCACGAAGGCTTTGCCGAGATGCTCGACTATGCGCACCGCCATCGCGGCGTGATTGCACGCTTCGGTCGCTTCCCGCACCGTAACCCCATCCTCGGCCGCGCTTCCACGCCTGACGAACTGCAATACCTGGGCCAGCCCGGCGCCGGTTTCTGATGCCGGTAACGCTGAACATCGTCGGCGCCGGCCACGTCGGCCGCACGCTGGGCCGCCTGTTCGCCGCGCATGGCGCTTTTGACGTGCAGGATGTGCTGACCCGCTCGCAGGCCAGCGCCGAGAAGGCCGTCGCCTTTATCGGTGCCGGCCAAGCCGTGGCCAGCCTGGCCAACTTGCGTCCGGCCACGGCCTGGATGCTGGCCGTCGGCGACGATGCGATCGCACCCACCTGCGTCGCGCTGGCCGGGGCCGGGCTGCTGAAGGACGCCGTGGTCTTCCACTGCAGCGGTGCCAAGTCCTCCGGCGAACTGCAGGCGGCCATCGACGCCGGCGCACTGGCCGCCAGCGTGCACCCGGTGCGCAGCTTCGCCGACCTCGAGGGCGTGGCTGCGGCGTTTGCCGGCACCTGGTGCGGCGTCGAGGGAGATGCCGGGGCGCTGGCTCTGCTGACGCCCGCTTTCGAGGCCATCGGCGCGCGCCTGGTTGCGATCGACGCCGCCGCCAAGACCGTCTACCACGCCGCTTCCGTGTTCGCCTCGAACTACCTGGTGACGGTGCTCGACGCCGCCCTGCGCGCCTACGTGGCGGCCGGCGTGCCGGAACCGGTGGCGCGCGAACTGGCGCAGCCGCTGGCGAGCGAAAGCCTGGCCAACGTGTTCAGGCTCGGCCCGGCGGTGGCCCTGAGCGGCCCGGTGGCGCGCGGCGACCTGGCCACCGTGGCGCGCCAGCAGGCGGCGGTATCAAGCTGGGACGCGCCGACCGGGCGCCTGTACGACGCCCTGGTCGAGGCCACGACCGCACTGGCCGAGCGCAAGCGGCGCGGCCAACCCTGAATCAACCACAAGGAAGAACGCATGTATTGGAGTGCCTGGGCCACGCTGGCCGCGTTGGGCGTGTATTTCTGGACCGGCGTGGTGGCCGGCGCGGCGCGCGTGCGCTACAAGGTGCCGGCGCCTTCGATGGAGGGGCCGGAGGCCTTCCAGAGCCGCCAGCGCGTGCAAATGAATACACTCGAGCAGTTGCCGCTGGTGCTGGTGCCGCTGTGGCTGTGCGCCTGGTACCTCGGCGATCCCTGGGCTGCGGCCGGGGGCCTGCTGTGGTGCTGCGCGCGCGTGCTGTATGCGCTTGGTTACTACCGCGATCCGGCCAGGCGCGAACTCGGCTTCATCCTTGGCATGGTCGCCTGCGGCGCCCTGGTTGCCGGCGCAACTGTTGGTTTATTGATGCAGTAAGGCAAGTTTATTGCTCCATTGGATCGACAAAGCATGCAAACGACAATAAGCTTGCTGCCGGTTCCGTCAATACGGTGACTGGTGCGCGTCGCGCCCGGGCCGGCTTCGACGCAGGAGGCAGCATGTTGTTTTTGAAGAGTACCGCAACGACCAGGGCACCGGGGATCTACGAAGTCGACATCGCCGCCAAGCCGCCGGGCAAGACCTATGGTGTCTTCCTGGCTACCGACCCCGAACATCCACCGCATTCGGTGCTGGCCGCCCTGAGCGAGCTCGGCTTCAAGGGCACCTATCAGAAGCGCTATACTCACCGCGACAGCGGCCACGTGCTCGACCTGCACTTCGAAAAGGATGGCACCGACATCTTCAAGGGCTGGAAGGCCGAAGAGTGCAGCGCCAACCTGGCCGCGCTCGATGTCCTGTTTGGCAACGTCGGCATTGCTTTCACGCCGCGGGTAATGACCATGGCTGAGGCCTACGCTTGAGATTTTTTGGTGGGTTCAAGAACCCACCCTACGTATCTACGCTGCATGAATTTATTTGACTCGCCTGATACGTTCATTTCTATTCCCATCGAGGATGGCGCGCTGGCCCTGCTGGCGCGCCTGCCATTGCCGTATTCCACCGATGAGATCTTGTCGCGCCTGCTGGCCGAGACGCCTTGGCGCCAGGACAGCATCGTCCTGTTCGGCAAGCGCCACTTGCAGCCGCGCCTGACTGCCTGGTATGGCGACGCCAGCTATACCTATTCCAGCCTGCGCCTCGACCCGCTCCCATGGACGCCTTTGCTGGCAGAAATCCGCGCAGCCGTCGAAGCCGCCTGCGGCCTGCACTTCAACAGTGTGCTGCTGAACTATTACCGCGATGAGCGCGACAGCATGGGCATGCACAGCGACGACGAAGCGGAACTGGGGCCGGAACCGGCCATCGCTTCACTCAGCTATGGCGCCACGCGCAGCTTCGTTTTGCGGCATAAACGCAACAAACGCACAGTCAAGCTCGACTTGCACGATAGCAGCTTGTTATTGATGAGTGGAACGTTGCAGAGTAACTGGCTTCACGGCATCAATAAATTGACGCGCTCCATAGGAGGGCGCCTGAATCTAACCTTCCGTTACGTCGTTTAATTTGACGGCTTGATGCGTCATTTTGTCGTCAAAAATAACTGAACCTTTGGTCAGTTATGTTACATTTGATTACAGTTCTTACGGGATTCACACTGCCTTATCCTTTTGACCAGTGCTATCTTGGACTCATCGCGATTCAAGATGAATGGCGAACCAGACTAATACGTGAAAAGGATTCGCAATGAAAAAGCTGATTTTTGCACTGATCGCAGGCGCTGCCACCATCACTGCCGCCCAGGCCCAGACCACCATCACCCCACGTCCGTATGTCGGCGTTGGCGTGTCGGGTGCTGACCGTGAATACTATGTGCCAGGCGCCACCATCAACGACACCGACGGCTACCGCTTCTCGGGCAAGATCTTCGGCGGCGCCGAGCTGACCGAGAACTTCGGCGTCGAAGCCGGCTATACCGACTTCCGCAAGGCCGGCGCCAACTACGCGATCAACGGCGCGAATACCCGCACCGAAACCGACGGCTACAACGCCTACATCGCCGGCAAGGCCACCAAGGCACTGAACGACAAGTTCTCGGTCTACGGCAAGCTGGGCGTGACCCACACCAAGGCTGAAATGGAATCGGCTACCGCCGGCCTGAACCGCAAGGTCAGCGATAACGGCGCTTACGGTGCCCTGGGCATGCAGTACAACGTGAACCAGCAGGTTGCGCTGATCGCCGAATACGAACGCTTCGGCAAGAAGCAGGACTTCGGTCCGAAGCCGGACGTCGTGACCATCGGCGCGAAGTACACCTTCTAAAGCGACAGCTTTGGATTGCTTGTTCCGAGAGTGTGTGAAAGGGCCCTGCGGGGCCCTTTTCTATTGGCAGCGGCAAAAACCTCGGGTGGGCGCGGCTAGCGTGGGCACTCGGTTTCCATGCAGAACCGTAGGGTGGGCACTCCGTGCCCACGCGGAATCCAGCATGGTGTTAGCCACGTTTGAATGTACGGGTTTGCTACGAGATAGTGTGTCTCAAGGCATGCCAGCCAGCTCGGAACGAAGCCAACACCTCGCCGGCATTCGCGTGGGCACGGGGTGCCCACCGTACGGTTCAGGCTGCTGGTTGTGGGGGCTCGCGGGGTCTGATCCTGCTTTAACCAGGCATCCCAAACTGATGGGGTCCGGCAGGGGGATGCACGAAACTGCGCGTCCACGGCGGCAGCACAGCCGGATTCGGCGCCGCAAAGCCGGACGACATGAAGCGGTGCAGGGACGACCATGGCCAGTCGGAAACGCTTTCGCACAGGCCATGGCGCATCGGATTGGTATGCATGTAATCGATCAGCGCCGCATACTGGACTTCGTCCTGCACCCGGAATTGCTGGTACTGCCGTTCCCAGATGGCGCCATCGGGCGAGCTCGTCACCAGCGACTTGCGCAGCGCCTTCGAGAACGCAATCTTGACGGCGCGCCAGCGGCTCGAACAGTCATGGTCCCCCGGCGGCAGCGTCCACATCGCATGGGCGTGGTCGGGCAGGACTACCCAGGCGTCAACATGGAAGGGTTTGCGCACGCGTGCCTGGCGGATGGCGTCGCCAAAGGCCGCGATATGATCGGTCAGCAGGGAACTGCCACGGTCCAGCAGGCGAACCGTGAAGAAGAAGGTCCCGCCGGGGACCCGGTTGTCGCGGTAGTCTGTCATGGGTAAGCATGCCAATCGCAGATAGTCGTTATGTCGATCGGCGCAAAGTGGCTCCTCATCAATGGACGATTCTACACACGGATTTTTTTCGACCGCGATTCATTTCCGCGTGTAAAAGAAACGCATATCGGACAATAGAAGCCTGGACAAGAAAAAACCCAGCGGCCTTGCGGCGGCTGGGTTCTTGATTCCCTGATAAAAAATCAGGTCGTCAGCGGCTTGTAGCGAATCCGCTTCGGCTTGGCGCCTTCTTCACCCAGGCGCTTCTTCTTGTCGGCTTCGTATTCCTGGTAGTTACCGTCGAAGAAGGTAACCTGGGAATTGCCTTCGAAGGCCAGGATGTGGGTGGCGATACGGTCGAGGAACCAGCGATCGTGGGAAATCACCATCACGCTGCCGGCGAATTCCAGCAGGGCGTCTTCCAGCGCGCGCAGGGTTTCCACGTCCAGGTCGTTCGACGGTTCATCCAGCAGCAGGACGTTGCCGCCTTGCAGCAGGGTCTTGGCCAGGTGCAGGCGGCCGCGTTCGCCACCGGACAAATTGCCGACCACTTTCTGCTGGTCCGAGCCCTTGAAGTTGAAGCGGCCGAGGTAGGCGCGCGACGGCATCTCGAAGCGGCCGACGCTGAGCATGTCGGCGCCGGCGGTGACGTCTTCGAACACGGTCTTGTTGTTGGCCAGGTCGTCGCGGTGCTGGTCGACCAGCGAGATGCGCGCGGTCTTGCCGATGGCAACTTCGCCGCTGTCCGGCTGTTCGCGGCCGGCGATCATCTTGAACAGGGTCGACTTACCGGCGCCGTTCGGGCCGATGATGCCGACGATTGCGCCTGGCGGAATGGTGAACGAGACATTGTCGAGCAGCAGGCGGTCGCCGAAGGCTTTCGAGACGTTCTTGAACTCGATGACTTCGTTGCCCAGGCGCTCGGCCACAGGAATAAAGATTTCCTGCGTCTCGTTGCGCTTCTGGTATTCGTATTCGCTCAGCTCGTTGAAGCGGGCCAGGCGGGCCTTCGACTTGGCCTGGCGTGCCTTTGGATTCTGGCGCGACCATTCGAGTTCCTTCGCCAGCGCCTTCTGGCGTGCCGATTCGGTCGACTCTTCCTGCTTCAGGCGTGCCTGTTTCTGGTCCAGCCAGGACGAGTAGTTACCCTTCCATGGGATGCCCGAACCGCGGTCGAGTTCCAGGATCCATTCGGCGGCATTGTCGAGGAAGTAGCGGTCGTGGGTGATGCCGACCACGGTGCCCGGGAAGCGCAGCAGGAATTGTTCCAGCCACTCGACCGATTCGGCGTCCAGGTGGTTGGTCGGTTCGTCGAGCAACAGCATGTCGGGTTTGCTCAGCAGCAGCTTGCACAGCGCCACGCGGCGCTTTTCGCCACCCGACAGCACGGAAATCTTCGCGTCCCATGGCGGCAGGCGCAGTGCGTCGGCGGCCATTTCCAGCTGCAAATTCAGGTTGCCGCCATCCGACGACGAAATGATCGCTTCCAGGCGCTCCTGCTCCTTGGCGAGGGCGTCGAAATCGGCGTCTTCCTCGGCATAGGCGGCGTACACGGCTTCCAGCTTGGCTTGCGCCTCGAAGGCTTCGCCCAGGCCGGATTCGACTTCCTGGCGCACGGTTTTTTCCGGATCGAGCTGCGGTTCCTGCGGCAGGTAGCCGATGTTCAGGCCCGGCATCGGGCGTGCTTCGCCCTGGATGTCGGTGTCGATGCCGGCCATGATCTTCAGCAGGGTCGATTTACCGGAGCCGTTCAGGCCCAGCACGCCGATCTTTGCGCCTGGGAAGAACGACAGCGAAATGTCTTTCAGGATCTGGCGTTTCGGCGGGACGATTTTGCCCACGCGGTTCATGGTGTAGACGTAATTTGCCATCTTTAGTAACTGTTATGAAATCAAGGTGCACAGGATACGATAGAAGCGGTCCGACAGACAGCCTTTATCGCGATTCTTTCGCCGCTGGCGCCGGGCCAGGCACAGGCTGCCCGGCAGTTCGTCCACGTTGCAACAAGCCCTCGCCGGCGAACAATCCCAGCGCCGCCCAGATCAGGGCAAAGCCCACCAAGCGGTCGGCCGTAAACGCTTCCTTGAACAGCAGCACGCCCAGCAGGAACTGGATGGTCGGCGCCAGGTATTGCAGCAGGCCGAGGATGGACAGCGGAATCTGGCGCGCGCCGCTGGCGAACAGCAGCAGCGGCACCGCCGTGATCGGCCCCGACGCGATCAGGAGCCAGCGCGTGGTGTCCGATGGCGTATTCAGGAAGGCGTTCTCGCCGTGCAGCGTCAGCCAGCCAACGTAGATGGCGGCGATCGGGAACAGCACCATGGTCTCGAACGACAGGCCCTCCAGGGCGCCGAGCGCGGCCGTCTTGCGCAGCAAGCCGTAGCCGCCGAACGAGGCCGCCAGGCACAGGGCAATCCAGGGCACCGAGCCCGATTGCCAGGTCAGCCAGGCCACGCCCAGGGCGGCAATCCCAATGGCGACCCATTGCACGCGGCGCAGGCGTTCCTTCAGGATCAGGTAGCCGAACATGATGTTCACCAGCGGATTGATGAAGTAGCCGAGGCTGGCCTCGATCACGTGGCCATTGTTCACGGCCCAGATGTACAGCAGCCAGTTCGCGCTCAGCAAAAAGGCCGAGGCAACGAAGCTCCCGAACACGCGCGGCTGGCGCACCTGGTTCAGCCAGGCCCACTGCCGCCGCAGGGCCAGCACGATCAGCAAAAAGGCGAGCGACCACAGCATGCGGTGCGCCAGGATCTGCATCGACGGCACCTCGCGCACGGCGTGGAAATACAAAGGGAACAGGCCCCAGCACAGGAAGGCCAGGGCAGCAGAAAGGACGCCGGTACGCATGGGATAGGGGAGGAGGGTTGCCAGTCCAGCATTATCGGCGAAGTCCGTAAGCCTTGCCGGAGACCGCCCATTTTGGCCAGGATGGAGGCCGGACAGTGGGAGAGATACGAGGCTAACGCGCGACCAACCCCAGCCTCTTCAGGCAAACTTGCAACACTCTCGAAACCGGGATGGCGGAGCGCCTGATTCTGCTTGCAATTTTCTTGTCGTTATTTTATGGTGCGCCGCACCAGAACAACAATATGGTGCAATCTTGACGTCGCAAAATAACAAAAGCAGCCTGGCGGCAACGACACTGGCTGCCATCGGCATCGTCTATGGCGATATCGGTACCAGCCCGCTGTACACCCTCAAGACCATCTTCGATCCCACCCACGGCCTTGCGCTGAACACCCCCAACCTGCTCGGCATCATTTCCCTGATCTTCTGGGGGCTGACGCTGATCGTTTCGCTGAAATACGTCACCCTGGTGCTGCGCGCCGACAACCGCGGCGAGGGCGGGATCATGGCGCTGATGGCGCTGGCCCTGAACTCCGTCACGCGCACCTCGCGCTGGCATTACGTGCTGATGGTGATCGGCGTCTTCGGCGCCACCATGTTCTATGGCGACAGCGTGATCACCCCGGCCATTTCCGTACTCGGCGCCATCGAGGGCCTGGAAGTGGCGACGCCGGCGCTGTCGCACTACGTGGTGCCGATGGCGGTGGTGGTGCTGGTCGGCCTTTATAGTTTGCAGCGCCATGGCACCGCCGGCATCGGCCGCTGGTTCGGCCCGGTGATGATCGTCTGGTTCGCCGCCCTCGCCATCATGGGCGTGATCAACATCGCCAAGGCGCCGGTGATCCTGGAGGCCTTGAGCCCGCTGCATGCCGCGCGCTTCGTCATGGAAAACCAGTTCATCGCCTTTGTCGCCCTGGGCGCGGTGGTGCTGGCCCTCACCGGCGCCGAAGCCCTGTACGCCGACATGGGCCACTTCGGCAAGAAGCCGATCCGCGTGGCCTGGTTCCTGATCGTATTCCCGGCGCTGGCCCTGAATTACCTGGGCCAGGGCGGCCTGCTGATCACCGACCCGACTGCCGTGGAAAACCCCTTCTTCCACCAGCTCGGCACCTGGAGCGTGTATCCATTGGTGATCCTGTCGACCATGGCGGCCGTGATCGCCTCGCAGGCGACGATTTCCGGCACCTATTCGATGACCAAGCAGGCCATCATGCTGGGCCTGCTGCCGCGCATGCGCATCCTGCACACATCCGAGAGCGAGATCGGCCAGATCTATATTCCGGCGGTGAACTGGCTGCAACTGGTCGTCGTGCTGATCGCCGTGATCGGCTTCGGTTCCTCGGACCGCCTGGCCGGCGCCTACGGCATCGCCGTCACCGCGACCATGCTGGCCACGACCTTGCTGACCTTCTTCGTCACCCGCTACCGCTGGCACCTGCCGTTGTGGGTCTGCCTGGGCGCGACCGGCTTCTTCATGCTGATGGACATCGCCCTGTTCTCGGCCAGTACCCTGAAACTGCTGCACGGCGGCTGGTTCCCGCTGCTGCTTGGCGCGGTGCTGCTGACCGCCATGCTGACCTGGAAACGCGGGCGCGAACTGGTGTTCGAGAACCTGGAGCGCCATGCGATTCCGCTCGACGCCTTCCTCGATTCGCTGTTCGTGGCGCCGCCGACCCGGGTGCCGGGCACGGCCATCTTCCTGCGCGGCGAGAGCGACGGCGTGCCGCATGCGCTGCTGCATAACCTGTCGCACAACAAGGTGCTGCATGAGCGCGTGGTGTTCCTGACCGTGCACATCCGCGAGGAACCCTTCGTGCCGCTGGCGGAGCAGGTGCAGATCGTCGAGCTGGGCCATAACTGCTACCAGCTGAACGTGCACTACGGTTTCAAGGACGAGCCGGACATACCGGCCATCATGGCGCATTGCGGCACGCTCGGCCTGGTGTTCGAGAACATGGAAACCTCCTACTTCATCGCGCGCCAGACCGTGATCTCGGCGCCGGGCGGCGGCATGGCGCCGTGGCGCGAACACTTGTACGTGGCGATGTCGCGCAATGCCCGCGCCGCCGCCGACTATTACCAGATTCCGGCCAACCGGGTGATCGAGCTCGGGACCCAGGTCGAGATCTGATACAAAAGAAATACAAAAAGCGGACACCCGGCAAGTCCGCCCTCGGGTAAGGTGCAGCGTTTCCTGATTTAAACATCTGCACACCTTACCGGGGAGAAAACCCATGCGTTTCAAATTTCCACTGATGGCGGCTGCCTGCGCAGCCGTACTCAGCTTGACCGCCTGCGGTGGCGGCGGCAGCGATGACAACAAGGACGTCGTCAGCGCACCCACCGCCCTGAAAACCATCGACACCGTGGCCGGTACCGGCGCCGAAGCGGCGAACGGCAAGAAGCTGACCGTCAAGTACACCGGCTGGCTGTACAGCACGACGGCGGCCGACAACAAGGGCAACCAGTTCGAAACCAGCACCTTCACCTTCACGCTGGGCGTCGATTCGGTGATCGCCGGCTGGACCCAGGGCATTCCCGGCATGAAGGTCGGCGGCAAGCGCATCCTGCACATTCCGGCGAATCTCGCCTACGGCAAGAACGGCCGCGGCCCGATTCCGCCGAATACCGGCCTGGTGTTCGACGTCGAGCTGCTGAAGGTCGAATAAGCCCCTGCGCGCACTTCTGAGCTGGCGCAGATGACATAGCATCGCTTTCCTCCATCCTCGGGTCTGCCCGGGCCATGCATGCACGGCCCCTCCCGACCCACGAGGAAACGATGCTCCATCACTGCCGGCAGCTGCTGCTGCTCATCTGCGCTTGCGCCTGCATGCCCGCCGCCTTGGCCCAGCCGGCCTACACGCTGGTGTTCGGGCCGGAAAACTCCAGCCCGGGCGCGATCGACAGTGCGGGCCGCATCGTGGGCCAGGCCGGTGGGCGCGCCTTCCTGTGGGACGGCGGCGCCATCACTGACCTCGGCACCCTGGGCGGGGCCGGCGCTGCCGCTTTCGGTATCAGCGACAATGGCTTCATCACCGGCGGCGCCGACCGCCTCGACGGCAGCACCCACGCTTTCCTCTTCGACGGCGCCACCGGCACGATTGGCGACATCGGCCAGCTTGGCGTGGCCGGCAGCGGCGCGGGCGTAAACCGGGCCGGGCAGGTAGCCGGCACCTGGGTCGACGAGGCCGGCGAGAACCACGCCTTTCTCTACAGCGCAGGGCTGATGCGCGACATTGGCAACCTCGGCGCAAATTCCGCGCGCGCCACCGGCATCAACCAGGCCGGCGCCGTGGTTGGTTCTTCCTTCCTGGCGGACTTCACCGCTTTCCAGGCCTTTCTCTACCGTGATGGCGTCATGCGCAGCCTCGGCACCCTCGGCGGTCCGTCGAGCTGGGCCGCCGCCATCAACGACAACTGGCAAGTCGCCGGCACCAGCTACATCGACGACGACATCCAGCATGCTTTCCTCTACAGCGGCGGCGTGTTGCAGGACATCGGCTCCCTGGGCGGCGCGTTTACCGAGGCACGCGGCCTGAACAACAACGGCTGGGTGGTCGGCTTCTCGACCTATGCCGACGATATTCCCGGCATCGATTTCTCCAGCGCTTTCCTGTACCGCGACGGCAGCATGTTCGACCTGAACCTGATCGTCGAGCGGCCGGGCGTGTGGTCCATCCTCGACGCCTATGGCATCAACGATGCCGGGCAGATTGCGGCCACGGCCTGCACCGAGTTCGGCGATTGCCGCGCGGTGCTGCTCAATCCGGTGCCCGAGCCGCAGCCGGCGGCGCTGCTGCTGGCCGGGCTGGTGCTGGGTGGGGCCTGGACCGGCCTGCGCAGGCGGCGATCACGCTAGCGCGGTTGCAGGCTGCGGGCACGGCATCCCGTCCTACGCCGTGCCGTGCGCACTCCTGCCTTGTGTACGATATGAACGTGGTTTCGCCTGACGAAACCCGCGTATGTCGAACAATAGGAGCACAGCCGCATGTCGCAACACATCACCTCTCACGAAATCGAAGAACTCACCCCGCGTCAACGCATCTACGCCATCGTCGGCGCCTCGTCGGGCAACCTGGTCGAATGGTTCGACTTCTATATCTACTCGTTTTGCGCGCTGTATTTTTCGGCCGCCTTCTTCCCCTCCGGTAACCCTACCACCCAGCTGCTGAACACGGCCGGCATCTTTGCCGCCGGTTTCCTGATGCGTCCGGTGGGCGGCTGGATGTTCGGCCGCATCGCCGACCGCTACGGCCGCAAGAACGCGATGATGATCTCGGTGCTGATGATGTGCGGCGGCTCGCTGATGATCGCGGTGCTGCCGACCTATGCCCAGATCGGCACCGCGGCGCCGGTCCTGCTGCTGCTGGCGCGCCTGTTCCAGGGCCTGTCGGTGGGCGGCGAATACGGCACCAGCGCCACCTACATGAGCGAGGTGGCCCAGCCGGGCAAGCGCGGCTTCTTCGCTTCCTTCCAGTACGTGACCCTGATCGGCGGCCAGTTGCTGGCCCTGCTGGTGCTGGTGGTGCTGCAGCAGCTGCTCAGCGACGCCGAACTGCGCGCCTGGGGTTGGCGCATTCCCTTCGTGCTGGGCGCCTGCGCGGCTCTGGTCTCGCTCTACCTGCGGCGCTCGCTCACGGAGACGACCAATGCCTCCGAGCGCCAGCGCAAGGAAGCCGGCAGCGTCGCCACCCTGCTGCGCGACCACCGCAAGGCCTTCATTACCGTGCTCGGCTTTACTGCCGGCGGCTCGCTGATCTTCTACACCTTCACCACCTACATGCAGAAATACCTGGTGAATACGGCCGGCATGGACGCCAAGACCGCCAGCGGCGTGATGACCGGGGTGCTCGTCATCTACATGTGCCTGCAGCCGGTGTTCGGCGCGCTGTCCGACCGTATCGGCCGCAAGACCTCGATGATCTGGTTCGGCGCCCTGGCCGCGCTTGCCACGGTGCCGATCATGATGGCGCTGCGCAGCGTCGACAGCCCGCTGATGGCCGGCGTGCTGATCGTCTGCGCGCTGACCATCGTCAGCCTGTACACCTCGATCGGCGGCCTGATCAAGGCCGAGATGTTCCCGGTCGAGGTGCGTGCACTCGGCGTCGGGTTGTCGTACGCGGTGGCGAACGCCATCTTCGGCGGCTCGGCCGAATACGTGGCGCTGTGGTTCAAACAGGCCGGGATGGAATCTAACTTCTACTGGTACGTGAGCGCGATGTGCGCGGTGGCCTTCATCGTTGCGCTGCGCATGCCGGACCCGCAGAAGTCCGGCCTGCTGAAATAATCAGCAATCAGCGCAGCATGTCGATGTGGAGGATGCCGTCTTCGTCGTAGGGTTCGGAGATGGTCTCGAAGCCGAAGTCCTGGTAAAACTTTTCCAGGCGCTGCTGGGCCCCGATGCGGATGCGGTGGCCCGGGTGCAATTGCTCGGCATACTGGATGCCATGTGCCACCAGCTCGCGGCCGATGCCCGAGCCGCGCACGTCGTTCGTGGTCAGGATGCGGCCAAGCGACATGTCGTCGAACTTCGCGCCCGGCGCCAGGCAGCGCAAATACGCCACCAGCACGCGCCGGCCGCCGATGTCGCGCCAGCCGAGCAGGTGGTGGGCATCGAGGTCGTAGCCGTCGATGTCCGGATACAGGCAAGTCTGTTCCAGCACGAATACCTGCTGGCGCTGGGCCAGCACTTCGTACAGCTGCGCGTTAGTCAGGTCGGCGAAGCTGCACCATTGCCATTCGATCATGTGTGTTCCGAGTCAAGAGTAAAAAAATTCAGGCGGCCGTCTCGAAGCCTTCGAGCACGTTGACCGTGTTGATGCCGACGTCATTGGCCTGGCCGCCCTCCAGCACGAAGACGGTCGGCAGGCCGAGCCAGGCGATGCGCTCGCCGATGCGCAGGAAGTCGGCGCCTTGCAGGCCGAAGCCGCCGCCCGCTTCGGCAGCGGCGGTATTCACCCCGAGGGCGACGACCAGCGCTTCCGGCGCAAACATGCCGAGCCTGATGCAGGCTGTTTCCAGCGCCGCCATCCACTCTTGCGCATCCGTGCCGCGCACCAGCGGCAGGTTCAGGTTGTGGCCATGGCCGTCGCCGTCGCCGATCTCGTCGGCATGGCCGACGAAATAGGGGTAGTCGTTGCCCGGGTCGGCATGGAGCGACACGCACAGCACGTCGCCGCGGTTGTAGAAGATGCCCTGGGTACCGTTGCCGTGGTGGTAGTCGAGGTCGAGGATGGCGACGCGTTTCAAGCCATCGTCGAGCAGGTGCTGGGCCGCCAGGGCCGCGTTGTTCAGGTAGCAGCCGCCGCCGAAGAAATCGAAGCCGGCATGGTGGCCCGGCGGACGGGTCAGGGCAAAGCTGCCGCGTTCGCCCAGGCGCAATGCGTGCGCGGCGTTGATGGCGCAGTCGGCGCCGGTCTTTACCGCGTTCCAGGTGCCGCCCATCAGGGGCGTGGCGCTGTCCATCGAGTACAGGCCGAGGCGGCCGGCAAAGCTGTCCGGCTCGATGTCGCTGCGCATGGTGCGGATCGGCCAGCTGGAAGGCAGGGCGTCCTTGCCCGCATTTGCCGGGTCGAGGGCGGTCCACTCGCTCCAGGCGCTGCGCAGGAAGTGCAGGTAGCGCGGGCTGTGCACCCGCTCCAGCGACACCAGCGGCACCCGGTGCGGCGTGACGATCTCGCCTAGCCCGCGCCGCTGCAGTGCCGCCAGCACCAGATTGGCCCGCTCGGGCGTGTCACGACGAACTGCCATGCCGCCAGGTTGGCCGTCACGGCCACGGTGCTGCGCATGGTGTTCGTTGTAAAAGGTGAGCAAGGCATCTCCGGCGATGAACGGTCAGCTATGGTTACCGCACAGTGTACTGCTGTTGTACGCCGCCACGAAGTCGTCGAAGCTGCCCGTGTCGCTCTGCTCGATGATGGCCTGCTCGGCCAGCGAGGCGGCGGCCTGCTCGAGGAAGACGGCTTCTTCGGCCGGCATCAGCGGGCTTTCGCGGAAATATGCCGCATGCAGCTGGCTCTGGCGCAAGCCAAACGCGGCAGCCGAACCGAGGGTACGTACTTCTTCCAGCACGCGCGCCGACGGGGTCTTGTTCGGATCGGCGATCTTGGCCTTTTGCCGTTCGAGCGAGGCTTCGTGCACGCCCGGCTCGTTGTGCTCGGCGTCGAGCAGGCGCGCCAGCGGGCGGATGCGCTCGACCAGTTCGTCGGCCCAGGCCAGCAGGGATACTTCCTCGCCGTCGCGCGTCAGCGTCAGGCCAGGCTGGCGGCCTTCCTTCACGGTGCGTGCGAAGTTGCGCGCGTGGACCTGGCCTTCGGCGGCGCTGATCAGCGGGCTTTCTTCGAGCGCGCAGAACAGCAGGAACGCGTCGAGGAAGCGGCCGGTTTCCAGGCTCACGCCCACCGGTTCGAACGGGTCGACGTCGAGACAGCGCACCTCGATGTACTGCACGCCGCGGTTGCACAGCGCCTGCACCGGACGCTCGCCGGTACGGATCACGCGCTTCGGACGGATGGTCGAGTAGTACTCGTTCTCGATCTGCAGCACGTTGGTCGACAGCTGCACCCACTCGCCGTCCTTCTTGGTGCCGATCGCCTCATACGGCGCGTAGGGGCGGTTCACCGCGTCCATCAGGCTGGTGACATAGCTTTCCAGGCTGTTCTCGTGCGGACGCAGGCCGGACTGGGCATCGTTCTGGTAGCCCAGGTCGCTCATGCGCAGGCTGGTGGCGTAGGGCAGGTACAGGGTATCCAGCGACAGTTCCTCGAGGCCGTGCTCGCGCCCGCGCAGGAAGCTCTTGGTCAGCGTCGGCGAGGCGCCGAACAAATACATCAGCAGCCAGCTGTAGCGGCGGAAGTTGCGGATGGTGGCGATGTAGCTTTCGGACTGGAAGTCGCGCAGGGCGTTGCGGCGTTCTTCCTCGACGCCTTCATGCGTGCGCAGCAGTTCCCACAGCGCCTCGGGCAGCGAGTAGTTGTAGTGGATGCCGGCGATGCATTGCATGGCCTTGCCGTAGCGCAGGGCCAGGCCGCGGCGGTACACGTGCTTGAGCATGCCGATGTTCGACTTGCCGTACCAGCCGATCTCGATGTCTTCCTCGGAGGGCAGCTCGCCCGGCATCGACTCGCTCCACAGCATCTCGTCGCCCAGCTTCGAGTAGGCGAAGCGGTGGATGGCGTCGAGGCGGTGCAGGGCCAGGCCGATGTCGTGCTCGGCCGGGGTGATGAACTCGAGCAGCGCCTCGGCATAATCGGTCGTGATCTGCGGATGGGTCAACGCCGAGCCGAGCTGGACCGGATGAGGCGTGCGCGCGAGCTGGCCCTGGGGATCGATGCGCAGGGTTTCGCGTTCGATGCCGCGCAGGCCCTGGCCGAGCAGGCCGCGGTGCGCGTCGTCATCGAGCAGGGCCAGGCGGCGGGTCAGTTGGTTCGACACAGTGTTTCCTTTCTTATACTGCCTAATCAATTGGTGCAGAGAGTAACCGAAAATCGGACTGCGCGTCGGCGGACGCTGCATTTCCGAACGCTTGCTCGATTACTTGTGCACAGCTTGTATACAGTGTATCTACAGCCTGTGAACAGCCTGTCTACAGGCTGTTCACAGGCTTGTCTACCCCTTGCCCACAGTCTTGCTCACAGTCTTGTCCACAGGCGCGGGGGCAGGTGTGGGCGAAGGCGCGGGCGAAGCTGGCGCTGGGGACTTCGGGGCGGGCGCCGGTTTTTCAGCCGGCTTTTCGGCAGGCTTGCCGGCGGCTTTATCGGCAGGCTTATCGGCGGACTTCTCGGCGGGCTTGTCGCCAGGTTTATCGGCGGCCCTGGCCGGCGGCGTCAATGGGAAGGGGCCGGGTCCGGGAGGCGCGGCTGCCGGCGCCGGCGTGGATGTGGGCGTGGGCGCCAGGAGGAGCGGTCCCGGACCGGCCGCCGGAGCGGGCGGCGCCAGCTGGGCGGCCAGCCACTGCCCCATCTCGCGTTCCAGCAGCGGCAGCGGCAGCGAGCCCTGGCCCAGCAGTGCATCGTGGAAGCGGCGCGGGTCGAAGCGCGGCCCGAGCGCCGTTTGCGCCTTCTCGCGCAGCGCCTTGAAGCGCAGCTGGCCGATCTTGTAGGCCAGGGCCTGGGCCGGCTGGGCGATGTAGCGGTCGACCTCGACGGCGTTGTCGGCGGCGGCGTTCGCCGTGTTCGCGTTCAGGTAGTCGATGGCTTGCTGGCGCGTCCAGCCCTGGGCGTGGAGGCCGGTGTCGACCACCAGGCGCGCGGCGCGGAACATGTCGTCGTTCAGGTAGCCGAACCAGGAGAAGGGATCCTTGAAGAAGCCGAGTTCCGGCCCCAGGCCTTCGGCATAGGTGGCCCAGCCTTCGCCAAAGGCCTGGTCCCAGCGGTGGCGCCGAAACGCCGGCAAGCCGGCCAGCGCCTGGGCGCGCGCCACCTGCAGGTGGTGGCCGGGCAGGGCTTCGTGCAGGGCCAGCGTCTCGACTTCCCACAGCGGCTGGCTGTCCAGGCGCGCCGTGTTCACCACCAGCGCCGCGCTGCGGTTCGGCGTACCGGCCTCGTAATAGGCCGCCACCTGGCCGGCGGCGCCCCCCTGGCCCAGCGGCTTGACGCCGATGCTTTCCTGCGGGAGGGCGCCGAACAGCGCCGGCAGGCGCGCCTCGGCGCGGGCGATGGTGCGGCGGTAGCGCGCCAGCAGGCTGTCGGCATTGGCCGGGAACAGGCGCTTGTCGCTGCGCGCAAAGGCCAGGAACTGGGGCAGCGTGCCCTTGAACCCGGTGCGCTGGACGGCGTCGAGCATGGCGATGCGGATGCGCGCGACTTCCTTCAGGCCCAGCGCGTGGACCTCGGCCGGGGTCAGCTCGGTGCCGCTCGCCTGGCGCACCAGGAAGGCATAGTAGCCGGGGCCACCCGGCAGGCTGCTGGCGGCCAGCGATTCGCGCGCGGCCGGCAGGTATTCAATGCGGACGAAGTCTTCCAGCTTGCGCAGGGCGGGAGCGGCGCTGTTCTTCAGGACGGCATTCCCGGCGGCGAGCAACTGTTCCCTGACCTCGGGATCGATGGTGGCCGGAATGCGCTTGAACGGCGCGGACAGGGCGCCGTCCATCAAGCCATCGCGCATGCTGCGCAGCAGGCCGGGTATGGCGCGCATGCTGGCCTTCGGCGCCGTCCAGCCGGTACGCATGCCTTCACGCAGATGCTCGACCAGGCCGTCGACGTGGGCCGGCAATGCCTCCAGGCGGGCGATGTAGTTGCGGTAGTCTTCCTCGGTGGCGAAGGGCATCTGGGCGACCAGGCGCGGCAGGCGCACGTGCAGGCCATCCCAGGCCGTGATCGGCTGCGGATCGAAGGGGTGGAAGGCGAACAGCGCGAGCCGGCGCTCCTTGTCGGCGATGAAAAGGTCGAGCGAGAGGCGCTCTTGCGGATTCAGGCTGCCGCGGTCGATGGCGCGCGCTTCGCCCAGGGCGCTGCGGGCGTGCTCGAGGGCGGCCTTGCCGGCGGCCAGGGTGGTGTCGGACAGGCGCGCGTTGAAGCGGGCGTCACCGAGCGTGGTGGCGTATTCGGGGGCGTGCTGCAGCTGCCATTCCCAGTCGCGCTCGAACAGCGCCCGGGCATCTTCCGGCGCACCGCGCGCCACGCTGTGGAAGAGCGCGGTGAACAGGACGAGGAGGGCGAATAGGCGGCGCATGGGTCGGGCGTGGTGGGAGTGTGAGCATTGTAGCAACGCACGGGGGAGGGGGGCGCAGCGATGCGTTGGGGTTTGCAGGGGGCGTACCGCGTAGGCACAAGTGCCCACCCTACAGTGGTAGGGTGGGTTCTCGAACCCACCAATACAAACAATGTTTAGCCGCGCCGCCCGCCGCTGACCCGCTCGATGCCCGCCAGGTCGCGCCAGCTCTGCGCTTCCAGGTAGCCGGCGTCGGCCAGCAGGGCGCGCACCGCCTCCGCCTGGTCATACCCATGCTCCAGCAGCAGCCATCCACCCGGCGCCAGGTGCGCAGCCGCACCCGCAACAATCGTCCGCAAATCCGACAAGCCATCCTCATGGTCGGTCAGCGCATCCACCGGCTCGAAGCGCAGGTCGCCCTGCACCAGGTGCTCGTCGCCCGAGGCGATATAGGGCGGATTCGATACCACCAGCTCGAAGCTTTCGCCCGCCAGCGCCGCAAACCAGTCGCTGCGCACGAAGCGCACCCGCGCCCCGTTCGCCTCGGCATTCGAGCGCGCCACCGCCAGCGCATCCTCGCTGACGTCGAGCGCCGTTACTTGCGCATCCGGCCGCGTGTGGGCCACCGCGACTGCGATCGCGCCGCTGCCGGTGCCCATGTCGAGCATGCGTGCCTGCGGCGGCAAGCGTTCGAGCGCCAGTTCGACGATCAGTTCGGTGTCCGGACGCGGAATCAGCACCGCCGGCGTGACGCGGAAAGGCAGCCCGAAGAACTCGCGCTGGCCGACGATGTAGGCGATCGGCTCGCCGCCGATGCGGCGCCCCACCAGCGCGGACAGGCGCACCGCTTCTTCCTCGGTCAGCCGGCGCTCGGACTGCGTGATCAGGCCCACGCGCGTGAGGCCCAGCGCGTGGCACAGCAGGATGCGGTTTTCCAGCGGATCGAGGGGCAGGCCCACTTGCAGAAACCCGATGCTGGCACCGGCAGCAATCATCGTGCGCGCCGCACCAGTACCCAGACCAGGGTGAGGGCCAGCAGCACGAACCAGACTGCCGACCACTGCGGGATCGACAGCCCGAACAGGCCATCGGTGGCGTTCTCGCACAGGCCGTCGGCCTGGAACAGCCAGGGCAGCAGGGTCGCGGTCGGGATCTTGTTCAGCATGGTCTCCATCGGGTCGATGCCGCAGGAGAAGCCGGGATTGGCCAGCACGTACAGGTGCTTGCCGACCACGCCCAGGCCGCCCAGGGCTGCCAGCAGGGCCACGCCGGCGCCTGCCTTGATCTTGCCGGCAAAGGCGCCGACCAGGGCAGCGATGCCGACCGCCAGGAACAGGTAGCGCTGGATCACGCACAGCGGGCAGGGCAGCATGTCGTGGGCGTGCTGCAAATACAGGGCGGCGCCGATCAGCGCGAAGCTGACTGCGGCAACGATCAGGAGGACGGTACGGGAAGCGGGCATGCGGTTCGGCTCTCGATGGTCAGGAAACAGGGGCGATTCTCGCACAGGGCCTCGAATCGCGGGACTGTATTTTCACACTGGCAAGTTAGAGGAAACTTAGCGCTGGCTAAGCGATCTTTTAGTCGCCCAGCGCCGCCAGCAGCTCCGCCTGGTGCTCGGCCGCCAGCGCATTCGTCAGTTCCGCCAGGTCGCCATCCATGATGAAGTCGAGTTTATACAGCGTCAGGTTGATGCGGTGGTCGGTCAGGCGGCCCTGCGGGAAGTTGTAGGTGCGGATGCGTTCGCTGCGGTCGCCCGAGCCGATCAGGCTCTTGCGGGTGGCCGCCTCTTTCGATTGCTGCTCGCGCAGCTGCACATCCTTGATGCGCGCAGCCAGCACCTTCATCGCCTGCGCCTTGTTCTTGTGCTGGCTGCGGTCGTCCTGGCACTCGACCACGATCCCGGTCGGCAGGTGGGTGAGGCGCACCGCCGAATCGGTCTTGTTGATGTGCTGCCCGCCCGCGCCTGACGCGCGGTAGGTGTCGATGCGCAGATCGGCCGGGTTGATGTTCACGTCCTCGACTTCGTCGGCTTCCGGCATCACGGCCACGGTGCAGGCCGAGGTGTGGATGCGGCCCTGCGTCTCGGTGGCCGGCACGCGCTGCACGCGGTGGCCGCCCGACTCGAACTTCAGTTTCGAGTAGGCGCCATTCCCGACCACGCGCACGATGACTTCGCGGTAGCCGCCGAGATCGGATGCCGACTCCGACACCATTTCCACCTGCCAGCGGTTGCGCTCGGCGAAGCGCGTGTACATGCGCAGCAAATCGCCCGCGAACAGGGCCGACTCGTCGCCGCCGGTGCCGGCGCGGATCTCGAGGAAGATGTTGCGCTCGTCGTTCTCGTCCTTCGGCAGCAGCATCTTCTGCAGCTCGAGGTCGAGCGCGGCCAGGCGCGTCTTGGCCGCCTCGATCTCTTCTTGCGCGAAGTCCTTCATGTCGGGATCGGCCAGCATCTCCTGGGCCGCGGCGATGTCGCCGTTGGCATCGACGTATTGTTTATACACGTCGACCAGCGGCGCCAGCTCGGCGCGCTCGCGCGTCATCTTGCGGTAGCTGTCCATGTTGGCGGTGGCGCCTTCGGACATCAGGAGTTCGTCGAGTTCGACCAGGCGGTTCGCCAGTTGGTCGAGCTTGGCCAGCATCGATGGTTTCATGGGCTAGATTGGAAAGTTCGGAACAGGGCGCGGAGGTGCGCCGGTGAAGCGCCGCGGCGGGCGGCGCACAGCAGGAGGGGCCGCTAACGGCGGCCGCGGAACAGCTGGGGCAAGAGGCTGGCCAGGCGCGCGCGTTCATCGCCCTGGGCACGGTGCAGGGCCTGTTGCGGGCCGTGCAGGAACTTGGCGGTCAGGCCTTTCGACAGCGCTTCCAGCACGGCGTCGACGTCTTCGCCGCGCGCCAGCAGCTTGCGCGCGCGTTCGAGTTCGCCCAGGCGCAGGGCTTCGCTGGACTCGTGCAGGTCCTGGATCACCGGCACCATGGCGCGGTCGCCGATCCAGTGCATGAAGGATTCGACACGATGATCGATGATGGCTTCGGCCTGGGCCACGGCGGCCTGGCGGCTTTCCATCCCGGTCTGCACCACTTGCGCCAGGTCGTCGACGGTGTACAGGAACACGTCGTCGAGGCGCGCGACTTCGGGCTCGATGTCGCGCGGGACGGCCAGGTCGGCCATGAACATCGGGCGGTGGCGGCGCGCCTTGATCGCGCGTTCGACCAGGCCCAGGCCCAGCAGCGGCAAAGTGGAAGCGGTGCAGGACACCACGATGTCGAAGCGGGGCAGCTGCTCGGGCAAATCGGCCAGGCGGATCGCGCGCCCGTTCAGGCGCGTGGCCAGCGATTCGCCGCGTTCCATGGTGCGGTTCGCAATCGTGATCGACTTCGGATTCTGGGCCGCGAAGTGGGCCGCGCACAGCTCGATCATTTCGCCGGCGCCGATGAACAGCACGTGCTGGTCGGCGATGCGATCGAAAATGCGCTGCGACAGGCGCACGCAGGCGGCGGCCATCGACACGCTATGAGCGCCGATTTCCGTGGTCGTGCGTACTTCCTTCGCCACCGCGAAGCTGCGCTGGAACAGCTGGTGCAGGTAAGTGCCGAGGCCCCCGGCTTCTTCTGCGGTACGCACCGCGTCCTTCATCTGGCCCAGGATCTGCGGCTCGCCCAGCACCATCGAATCGAGACCGGACGCGACGCGGAAGGCGTGGCGCACGGCTTCGCCTTGCGGCAGCATGTAGAGATGGGGGCGCAGCTCGGCGAAGTTCAGCGCGTGGTAGTGGGCCAGGAACTGGGCCGAAGCGTCGAGCGGATCGGGCACGCCGCTGGCGGCATACAGCTCGGTGCGGTTGCAGGTGGAGAGGATCGCGGCCTCGTCGCTGCCACGGTGCTCGAGCTGGCCGAAGCGGCCGAACCATTCGCGCGCCGACTGCACCGCGCGGCCAAGCTGCTCCGGGCCGAGCGCAAGCTGTTCGCGCAGCGCGACCGGTGCAGTCGTGTGATTCAGGCCAACGGCGAGCAGTTGCATTTCAAGACAAGACGGTGGGAGGGGATGGGGAGATTATACCCTCATGGGCGCAGGGTTTCATGGGACCCCAAGATTGTTGGCAATGGTTCAATCAGGTGGCCGATGATCATTGCAAACGCTTCACGGTATCGTGGTCGACGATCATTGGCAGCGTTTCCCGTATGGTGGGCACTCCGTGCCCACGCGGAACGACGCGCAACATTGGCAATGTTTTCATCGTGTCCAACGCCACCAGCCAGCGTGTCCGAATGATCATTTGGACACGTTTCCGGGTTTTCGCCGTCGCGTCGACCAACAGCGCCAACGTGACGCCAGCTTCCGCGTGGGCACGGCGTGCCCATCGTACGGTCGAGGCCGCGTTACGCGCCGAGCTTTTCGAGGCGATAGCCGTAGCTATATACCGGCACCAGCCGGAAGCCATTTTCCGGACGCAGCGCCAGTTTATTGCGCACGCGCGACACGTGGGTATCCATGGTGCGCGAGGGCACGGCGGTTTCGCGCACCCACACCGATTCATGGATATAGGCACGCGACAGCGGCCGGCCGATGTTCCGGAAAAACAGCAGGGCCAAATAAAACTCTTTCTGGGTGACGTCGATGACGTTGCCGTCCTTCAGCAGGCGGCCTGGGCGGGTTTCGAACACGTAAGGGCCGAACTGCAGCTGTTCGGTGCCGGTCTGGGCCGGGTAGGCGCGGCGCAGCAGGGCGGAGACGCGTGCCACCAGTTCGCCGCGGCGCAGCGGTTTCACCACGTAGTCGTCGGCGCCGGCGTCCATGCCGGCGACGATGTCGTCCTCGGCGCCGCTGCCGACCAGGAACATCGCCGGCGCGTCAGGCACCATCTTTTCCTTGGCGCGGCGCAGGATGTCGGCCGCTTCGCCGTCGCCGGCCGGCCAATCCATGATCAGCAAATCGGTGCTGTCCTTGCGTATCTGGCTCAGCATTTCCCTGCCGCCGTCGAAGGACTGGCAGCTGTGTCCGGCAGAGCTGAGCACCTGGCAAATCAGGTCGGCTTGGCTAGGATCATTGTCAAGGACAGCTATTTTCATGGCGGCACACTGTTGTCAAATTAACCTGTAGGAGCAATCCTACAACGTTAAACCGACTATAGCAGACTTTGACAAAATAATGCTACTCGTTAACATCCAAATTTTTGCCGAAAGGTATTGTTGAGCAGGAAAGCAGGTGAGAGGTTCCACTCGTGCTTCACTCGGTAAACGCTCAATTTCGACAGTTTTAAGAGCTTGCTTAAAAACCACATCATGCGGCAGAAACACAACATAATCGCGAAAAAAGGCGCCGATTTCACAGTTCCTTTGTAAATCGCTCAACAATTCGCGAGGCAGCCGAACGCATCAAACGCATTTGGCAAAGTCCGAAAAAGCGAAATATGTGAAATGTGTAAATTTCAGAAAAAACAGAAATTGCCAGCTTGTATGTACATTGATTGCTACTATTGGTAACGAAGAAGCGAAGTGGATGCGCCTGTGCGTTCTTGGCATGGCGCAGCAATGAGGGAGCAGGCGCGGGCAGCAACAGGGCAGGCGGATGCCTGAGGAGGAAGGGGAAAAGCCAGCCCATCCGGCTGGCGGACGGGCTGTATGAGAAGGAATCAGGCGTCCGGCAGCACCACGTTCACGTCGAGCACTTCCAGGTTGCCCTGGCGGTCGAGCGAAATCTTGATGTCGTCGGCATTCACCTTGGTGTACTTCGAGATGACTTCGATCAGCTCGCGGTGCAGGGCCGGCAGGAAGTCCGGGCCGGTGCGGTTGGTGCGCTCGCGGGCGATGATGATTTGCAGCCGTTCCTTGGCCGCGTTCGCGCTCTTCTTCTTTTCGGGGAACAGGAATGAGAGCAATGCCATGTCACTTGGTCCCAAAGATGCGTTGCAGCAGGCCCGGCTTTTCGTAGGTCGTGAAGCGCAGCGGACGCTCTTCGCCCAGGAAGCGCGCCACCACGTCCTCGTAGGCTTCGGCCACGTCGGTGCCCTTGAAGTGGATCGCCGGGTTGCCCTGGTTCGAGGCATGCAGCACCGATTCCGATTCCGGGATGATGCCGATCAGCGGAATGCGCAGGATTTCCTGCACGTCCTGGAAGGACAGCATTTCGTCGTTCTCGACACGGCGCGGCGAGTAGCGGGTGATCAGCAGGTGTTCCTTGACCGGCTCGCCGCCGCTCTGGGCGCGGCGCGACTTGGCCTGCAGGATGCCGAGAATGCGGTCGGAGTCGCGCACCGAGGACACTTCCGGATTGGTCACGATCAGCGCTTCGTCGGCGAAGGTCAGGGCCATCAGCGCGCCGTGCTCGATGCCGGCCGGCGAATCGCAGATGATGTATTCGAAGTCCATCTTGACCAGCTCGTTGAGCACGCGCTCGACGCCTTCTTCGGTCAGGGCGTCCTTGTCGCGCGTCTGCGAGGCCGGCAGGATGTACAGGTTATCGCAGTGCTTGTCCTTGATCAGGGCCTGGTTCAGCGTCGCTTCACCATTGATTACATTGACCAGGTCGTACACCACGCGGCGCTCGCAGCCCATGATCAGGTCGAGGTTACGCAGGCCGACGTCGAAGTCCAGCACCGCGGTCTTGTGGCCGCGCAGGGCCAGGCCGGTCGAAAAGCTGGCGCTCGAAGTGGTCTTGCCCACACCGCCCTTGCCGGACGTCACAACAATAATTCGTGCCACAAAAATGTCCTTTACAGTAACTGGTCAGTGCTGCTTACACGCGGGCCGGCGCCGGGGTCAGCGATGATATATCGATCCGGTCGCCAACCAGGCGGATTTGGGCCGGCTGGCGTGCCAGCTCGGCCGGGAAACCTTCGTCGAAAGTGCGGTACACGCCGGCGATCGACACCAGCTCGGGCTGCAGCGACAGGCCGAAGATGCGCGAGCTGGCATTGCCCGAGGCGCCGGCCAGGGCGCGCCCGTGCATCGGTGCGTACACGTGGATGCTGCCGTCGGCAATGATCTCGGCGCCATTGTTCACCACCGCGGTAATGATCAGGTCGCAGCCGCGCGCATACACGCGCTGGCCGGCGCGCACCGGGGTGTCGACGATCATGGCCGGGATCGTCGCGGCTGGGGCAGGTGCCGGAGCAGGCGTTGGCGCAGGAATCGGCGCCGGCGCCGGGACCGGCGCAAAGCTCACGGCCGTGGCTGCGGTGGCCGCCGCCACGTCTTCGCGCGCCCGGTCGGCGCCGGCGCCGTCGTCGAGGGCCAGGCCCAGCGCCTTGACGGCCTCGGCCATCTCGGGCGTGGCGCCGCGTACGGCGACCGCGTTCAGGCGGTATTTCTTGAGCAAATCGACCAGCGCGCGCCAGTCGATATAGGCGGTCTCGCCGGCAATCGCGCCAACGTCGATGACGGCGAATTCATCTTCGAAAAAGTCCGATACCCCGCCGGTCATCTGCTTCAGGGCCGCGTCGATCGCGATCGGATCGGACGAATGCAGGATCGCCGAGATAGCGACAACCGTCGAGATCTTGATTTCGATGGGCAGGCTGGACGGGCTTTTCGACATAAACAATTCTGGTTGGCTATAGCCCGTGCATTCTACTGTGAAATTTGCTGAAAAGGACAGCATTTCGCCATCATTCCTATAGGCAATTCGGGATGCTGGTCTGTTCAGAATTTTGCTCAGCGTAACGGGAAAAATACCGTCTGCCACCCCTCCGGCAATACAGGTTGTTTTCCATGGATAAGCTGATAAGATTGATTTAGATCAAACGAAAACGCGGCCTCGATCCTTAACATGCGGAGCTTGCGCCGGGTCCAACCCGCGGCAACGCCAAGGCGCGGCCCGCCTTTTGCAGTTGTGTTCGCCATTGGCTGTGTTCGCCAAGGGTCCACCACTGGCCGCATCGCCGCCCATCAACCCTGGCCCAGCCAGATACCGGAGACAAGCATGGAAGACGTCGTCATCGTAGCAGCAGGCCGTACACCGGTCGGCAAATTCGGCGGCTCGCTCGCCAAGATTCCCGCCGCCGAGCTCGGCGCCCACGTAATCCGCCAGCTGCTGGCGAAAACCGGTATCGACCCGGCCAGCGTCAGCGAAGTTATCATGGGGCAAGTGCTCACCGCCGGCGTCGGCCAGAACCCGGCGCGCCAGGCCGCGCTAAAAGGCGGGCTGCCCGACATGGTGCCTGCCTACACCATCAACAAGGTCTGCGGCAGCGGCCTGAAGGCCACCCATCTCGCCACCCAGGCGATCCGCTGCGGCGACGCCCAGATCATCATTGCCGGCGGCCAGGAAAACATGAGCGCCTCGCCGCACGTGCTGCCGAACTCGCGCGACGGCTTCCGCATGGGCGACACCAAGCTGGTCGACACCATGATCGTCGACGGCCTGTGGGACGTCTACAACCAGTACCACATGGGCGTGACGGCCGAAAACGTCGCGCGCAAGTACGACATTTCGCGCGCCGAGCAGGACGAATTCGCGCTGCAGTCGCAGCTGAAGGCCGAGGCCGCCGTGAAGGAAGGCCGCTTCAAGGACGAGATCATCCCGGTGGAAATCCCGTCGAAGAAGGGCGCCGTCGTGTTCGACACCGACGAATACCCGAAACACGGCAGCACGCTCGAGGCACTGTCGAGCTTGCGCCCCGCTTTCAACAAAGAAGGTACAGTCACGGCCGGCAACGCGTCTGGCCTCAACGACGGCGCCGCCGCCGTCATCATGATGAGCGCTTCGAAAGCGCGCGAACTCGGCTTGACCCCGCTGGCGCGCATCAAGGCTTATTCGTCGGCTGGCCTCGACCCGAGCATCATGGGCATGGGCCCGGTGTCGGCCTCGCGCCTGTGCCTGCAAAAGGCCGGCTGGACCCACGAAGACGTGGACCTGATGGAAATTAACGAGGCCTTTGCCGCGCAGGCGATTGCCGTCAACAAGGAAATGGGCTGGGACACGTCGAAGATCAACGTCAACGGCGGCGCCATCGCCTTGGGACACCCGATCGGTGCCTCGGGTGCGCGCGTGCTGGTGACCTTGCTCCACGAAATGGCGCGCCGCGACGCCAAGCGTGGCCTGGCCAGCCTGTGCATTGGTGGGGGGATGGGTGTGGCGCTGGCGGTCGAGCGTGACTGAGTACAACTGATTGCAAAGAGCAGCAACAGGAAGTTCTAAAAAGCGACGGACAAAAACTAGGAGAAGACAAATGGCTAGAGTGGCATTAGTAACCGGCGGCATGGGCGGCCTGGGCGAAGCAATCTGCATCAAGCTGGCCGCACTGGGATATACGGTCGTCACCACGCACTCGCCGGGCAGCACCAAGGCGGACAGCTGGCTGGCCGGCATGCGCGAGCAGGGCTACAACTTCAAGGCCTATGCCTGCGACGTGGCCGACTACGAGTCGGCGGCCGCCTGCGTGAAGCTGATCGAGCAGGAAGTCGGCCCGGTCGACGTGCTGGTCAACAACGCCGGCATCACGCGCGACATGACCTTCAAGAAAATGGACAAGGTGAACTGGGACATGGTCATGAAGACCAACCTGGACTCCGTGTTCAACATGACCAAGCCGGTCTGCGACGGCATGGTCGAGCGTGGCTGGGGCCGCATCATCAACATCTCGTCGGTGAACGGCCAGAAGGGCGCCTTCGGCCAGACCAACTACTCGGCCGCGAAAGCCGGCATGCACGGCTTCTCCAAGGCGCTGGCCCTGGAAGTGGCGCGCAAGGGCGTAACCGTGAACACCATCTCGCCGGGCTACATCGGCACCAAGATGGTCATGGACATCCCGAGCGACGTGCTGGAAACCAAGATCGTGCCGCAGATTCCGATGGGCCGCCTGGGCAAACCGGAAGAAGTGGCCGGCCTGGTGGCTTACCTGTCGTCGGACGAAGCCGCCTTTGTCACCGGCGCAAATATCGCGATCAATGGCGGGCAGCACATGTCTTGATTGGTAGGTTGCTCGATTGCGAAAGCACCGCTGCGGCACTGGCCGGGCGGTGCTTTTTTGTTTGTGTGGCGTACTCGAACAAGGAAAGACCATGCTCCAACTGCGGCCTAGCTGCGAACACTGCAACAAGGCCTTGCCGCCGGCATCGCTCGACGCGCGTATCTGCAGTTATGAGTGCACCTTCTGCATTTCCTGCGTTGATGAAGTGCTGGGCAATGTCTGCCCAAATTGCGGCGGCGGTTTCGTATCGCGACCGATCCGGCCAGCGCGCAACTGGAAAAACGGGAATTTCCTGGGCGAGAACCCTGCTTCCACCACGGTCAAACATAGGCCGGTCGATCTCGAACTGCATGCGCGCTTTGCGGCCAAGATTCGAACTATCGCACCCGCGCAGCGTTAGGAGGATTCAGGGAAAAGATATTTAGGCAGCGATAGTCATCAAGCGGCCTGTCTATTCTCAGGTTCGGGTTTGCTCACATCTTGGGCAACCTGACCGTTTTGCAGAACAATCACACGCTCTGCCATTTGAATCGTTTCCGGGCGGTGGGCGACTATGAGGCGGGTCAGGGAAATTTTCTGGATGGCCTGATTAACGGCCTGTTCATTCCATACATCCAAATGACTGGTTGCCTCATCAAGGACCAGGATCTTCGGGTTCTTGTAAAGTGCCCGTGCCAGCAGGATGCGCTGCTTCTGACCGCCTGACAGACCGGTACCGATATCGCCAATCAGTGTATTAAAAGCCATCGGCATGGCAGCGATCTCGGGAGCAATAGCAGCGAGCCCAGCGCATTGGTACACCCGCTGCATGTCGACTGCGGGGTCAAAGAAGCTGATGTTGTCCGCAATCGATCCAGCAAACAGGGTGTCATCCTGCATCACGGTTCCCAACATCTGGCGGTAATTCGACAATCCTAGCGTACTCAGGGATATACCGCCGATACTGATGTCACCACTGGTCGGGGTCAGCAAGCCAAGTAGCAGCTTCATCAGGGTCGTTTTACCGCAACCCGACGGCCCGGTGATCGCCATGCACTGTCCCGCTGGGATGCTGAGGTTGAGATCGCGGATGACCTCCGGCTCGCTATCGGAATAGCGGAAACTCAAGTTCTTGATCTCGATCGACGGCGCAATATGGTTCGCATCGACCTCCACCGTATCGTCATCCGGCTCCGGTTCAGCGAGCACGATGTCGGCAACGCGCTCTCCATGCAGGCGCATCATCCTCAGTTCGAATAGTTTATCGATCAGACTTGCCATGCGCTGACTGAACTGGTCCTTGTAGCTTATGAAGGCAAACACCATTCCAACAGAGAATTCGTTGCTGAGCACAGCAAGCGCTGCCAGCCAGATCACAATTACGCGCTCTCCATTGAACAGCAAGGTGTTGGCTGTCTGGTAAGAGACCGACAGCCTGGCAATACGCAGTTGCGCATTGAATTCATCTGTCAGTGAATTCATCCAGCCTGAACGGCGTTCTTCGCTTCGTCCGAACAGGCGGATGCTCTGCATGCCACGTACTGTTTCCATGAAGTGGCTCTGCTGTTTTGCCGCGTGGATGATCTCTTCGGAATTCGCATCGCGTAAAGGTCGGAACATCGCCCAGCGCAACACTGCGTAGAGCAGAACTGCTACACAGGCCACCGCTGCCAAGGTCGTGCTATACAAAAGCATCATGACCAGCGTGCCCAATACGAGAACACCGTCGATGATGCCTTCGACAAACTGAGTCGTCAGGCTGGTCTGTATCTGTTGGATCGAACTGAAACGGGAAACGATATCGCCGGTGTGGCGTTTTTCAAAATAAGGTAGTGGCAGCTTTAGAAGATGAACGAAGGCATTACCCAACCACTGCAGGTTCAGGCTGGTGGCCAGCACCGTGGTCACCCAAGAGCGCACGGCACCGATGGCGGTCTGAAGCAATACCAGCAGCAGGAAGCCACAACCTAGCACCGTGATCAGATCGCGGTCCGATGCTAGTAGCGCCTCATCCACGATCCACTGCATGTAGAAGGGCGCAATCAAGGCGCAGACTTGCAGTGCCAGGCCAAGCGCAAGCAACTGGAGCAGACTGCGGCGCAGGCCGACTACCCGACCCATCAAAGAAACCAGGGCAAACTGCTGGCGTTCTTCCTCCGGGGTGAACTGGGCAGTCGGCGTCAACTCGAGCGCAATGCCGGTAAAGTGCTTGGCGAAATCACTTATCGCCATACGGCGCTCACCGACCGCCGGATCGTGTACGACAACGTGGCTGGACGAAGTCGATTTGAGCACGACGAAGTGATTCAGGTCCCAATGCAGGATGCAGGGCAGCTTTAGTTCGGGTAAGTGTTGAAGATCCAGCTTGAGTGCCCGTGTCTGCAGCGACAAGCCATTTGCCATTGCCATTAAGCCTTTCAGGTTCACTCCTTTCATCGACACTGAGAAGCGGCGGCGCATGCTTGGTATATCGGTACGATGACCCCAGTAACTGGCGACCATGCCGATGCATGCGAGTCCACATTCAGCGCCTTCGGTCTGTAGCAGGACAGGCAAGCGGCGGCTGTTCCAGAAAGCTAGCTGGGAAAGAGTGGAAAAGTGCATCGCTTAACTCCAGGCAGAGACGATCCGGCCGCAGTAAGAGGAAGCGTGGCCAGCAGAATGGTTGGGAATGTGCCGAGCTGCTTAAAGACGCCCCGAGATGCTGAACAGAGGTTCGAGTACCCATTCGTAGAGTTTTCGGCGCTCCAGCATAACGCTGGCATCTACCAGCATTCCTGAGCGCAGTGGCATCGACGCACCGTAGGCCTTGACAGTTTGCTGATCGAGCTCGAGGCGGATGCGATAAACCGGTTCCGACTGCGCCGCACCAGGCATTGCCGCCGCCGAAGTCGCCAGCTCCTCGGGTCGGACAGACGTTGTGGCAACTTCGCGTATGCGCGCCCGATGTTGCCCGAATTTCTGATAAGGAAAAGCACGGTAGCGCAGCATGGCCGTCATGCCTGGCTTAATAAAGCCAATTGCATGCGAAGGGACATACATTTCCGCTTCTAGCTTGTTTCCTTCTGGCAGGATTGATGCCAGCGGAGTTGTTGCGCCCACGGTCTGGCCGAGATTTGCAGAAATCGCTGTGGCTGTACCGCTTTGAAGCGTCCGAACTAAGATCTCGCGTCGCGCTTCGTTTTCAGTCAGATCCTGTTCGAGTATTGAAGCGTTACGCTTGAGGCCATTTTCTTCGCGCACTGCCTGCATCGCAATATCTTGCTCTTCGGCACGGGTATTCGTCAAATCACGTTGAGTTGCAGACCGGATGCGTTCGATTTCAAGCAGGCGTTGTCGCTGGTCTAGCAACTCGGCTTCCCGTTCTTGCATTTGGGCAATCGAGATATAGTTCGTTGTTCTTAACTGTGCGAATCGTGAGACAGTTTGCTCAGACAAGGCAATGCGCTGTTGCTGTATAAGTAGTTGATTGTCGAGTCGCGTGATCTCCTCTTTCAGATCCTGTATGCGTTGAAATAGAGAGACGCGGCGGCTTGCGGCCTGAACTTTTGCCTGCTGCAGTTCAGTATGGAAGCTGTCTCGACGCTGAGCCAGTAATGCCGACACCAATGCTTCTGTAGAGCGCGGCTCAGAAGTGCTGCGTTCGCTGGATAAGATGAATAGGACGTCGCCTCGATGTACAACTTCACCTTCTCTAACGCGAACTTCTTTAACAATCCCAGTTTGATTGGAATAGATGCGGATCACACCAGCAGTCGGTACTAGCATCCCTTGAATTGGTGCCTTTCGAGTAGTCTCGAAATGGAAAAAAAATGCGATAAGCAAAGATATTAAAATTGCAAATAAATAAGTCAGAATGGCATGGCTAGCCGGATGAGTCACAATCACAGTGCCATATTGGCTTACCATTACGTGATTGATAGCCTGCTGACGAAATAAAATGTTTGAGGGTGGCAGTAAAGATGCGGAAGGGGTGTTTTCTGCCTCCTCCTCAGAGGGCGTAACATCGTCGCGCAAGTTAGCCTCCTTAATCTGAATTTAAACACTTTGCAACTAAACCATTATAGGAGGGAAATATGCAAACTTGGGCGATTTTTTTGAAAAATAGATGTAAGTCAAAAAACCATGTGTATTTCATAGGCATTTGCTACTATAAAACATAAGCGTGCTATAAGGCCCCCGACTAAAGCTTCAGAGAAGTAAGGTTTGTTTATCATGCGAGGAGCTTATCATTGAGCTTTCTCAAGAACCAATTCAGCAGAGTGGGTAATTGGCAGTCTGGCATCTTATCAAAAATATTGTCTAGCACAACAATTGAGTTGCGTCATGGAAATATTTTTTCTATGCGTTACTGTTATACCTCCTTCATGCGTCAGTAGTTTCATAATTTATGAAGGATTAAACATATCTTTTGTATAGGAGACTTACCATGTACGAGCTCAATGCATTTGAAATTGATTCAGTTAACGGTGGAGCAGGTAAAGCACAACCTAAGGCAGGATCACTTGCACGTCCATCCAAGGGTGAATCAGAGAGAGGGAAAGAATTTAATGATATTGCATTTGCGCTGGACGCTTTTGGAAGCTGGGTAGGAATTACGGTATACGATTTGCTGCATTGAAATTTTTGTCATGAGGGCGCTTGATTACGGCAAGCGCCCTCATTTTAACAAATTCCCTTCACTGCAATTACTCTCGGAGTAATGCAAATGCGAGTAAATCAACAGCCCGTACCAGCAAAAACTTCACGCGTTATTGCAAAAGAATTGTGCATAATACTGATGTTTTGCCTTTTAATGATGAGCTTCGTCAAATCTGGATTGAGAAGTATTTATATTACTCAAGAATCGGTCATATACGTAAATTTAGCTAGCCAAATTGTGCTTTATGCTCTATTAGCTATTCTAGCTAAAAAGTACTTGGCAGGTAGCGACGTCCCTATTTCTTGTACGGTCAGTCGATTCGATTATAAATCAATTTCTTTCGCCTTAGTTTTGGGGGTTTTTTTATTTTTATTTTCTCATGGGCAAGATGGAGTGGAAGCTTGGTTAATAACGAAATTTAATCCTGACTTCGGATATTCGTTATGGCCTTTTCCAGAGGGCTCGGTTGCAGCATGGACGCAAATCACTCCATCTTTCATTTTGCACCTGATCATAGGAATAGTCATCGCCCCGGCAGTGGAGGAATTTTTTTCTCGTGCATTACTATTTAAAAATCTTGCTAGCCACATGGGAGTACACAAAGCTGCTTTGGTGAGTGGAGTAATTTTCATTCTTATGCATTTAAAACATATTCACATTGTAAGCACATTTATATTTGCCGTAGCATTGTGCTATCTGTATGTGGCGACTAGATCAATTTTTCTCTGTGTCATTGTTCACAGTGTCTTTAATCTTATTGCGATTGTCACAGAGAATTTTTTTTTGGAACATATGATACATTCTCAAGACGAAACTGGTTCTATATACAATTGGCATTTTGAGTTTTTTTGCTGGGTGACATCAATAGTATTCATGATCTTTGCTTTTTATCGATTTCGATCCCATTTGCGCGTATAGACAATATATGCTTAAGCCACAGGAAGTAATATGCGCCAACAGCGCGGCCGATTGTCCGCATTTTTTGTATCCTGCATCTGACCTTACTCCCCCGACCGCACCATGGAACCCAGCGACACCGCTTCCGTCATCGTTTTCCCCAAACAGCTGCGTTACGAACACTTCGTGCGCGGCGTGGCCGCCAGCGGCGAAGTCTGGGGCCTGTACCAGGACGGCTGGGCGATCGGCAAGACCGACGATGGCGCGCTGGTGTTCCCGATGTGGCCGACGGCCGAGCTGGCCCAGCAGTGCGCCGTACTCGAATGGACGGGGTATGAACCGCATGCGTTTGCATTGAGTGAGCTGCTCGAGGAATTGCTGCCCCAGCTGGAAAGCGATGGCGTGCTGCCGGGAATTACCTACACGCCGGACGAATATGGACTCACGCCGTCCCATGCCACGCTGCGCGCCGACCTCGAATGGCGCATGCGCGAGCACCGCGAACACACGGCATCCCATCCACCCGAATAGCACGACATCATGCACACGCTGCCCTACGATGGCCTGGCCCTGGCCAGCCTGGATGAACAAATGTTGATGCCGGGTGACAAAGGTTTGCCGATTACGGAGCCGCTGCGCCAGGGCGCCATTGGCGTGCAGGGCTGGAACGTGCTGCATGCCGACACGGGTTTCCCGGTCGCGGTGTTGAAAACTGAGGCACTCAAACACAACCTCGAATGGATGCGCCAGTTTTGCGAACGCCATGGCGTGCTGCTGGCGCCGCACGGCAAGACCACGATGAGCCCGCAGCTCTTCGGCGCCCAGCTTGCCAACGGCGCCTGGGGCATCACGCTGGCCAGCGCCACCCAGGTGCAGGTCGCGCACCGCTTCGGCGTGCGGCGCGTCTTATTGGCTAATCAATTGATCGCGCCAGCCGACATCCGTGCCATCCTGGCCCTGCTGCATGGTGATCCGGATTTCGCATGCGTGGTGCTGGCTGATTCGCTGGCCGGCGTGGCCCGCCTGGCGCAGGCAGTCGAGACCCATCCCTTGCAGCGCCCGCTGCCGGTACTCGTCGAGCTGGGCCTGGCCGGCAAGCGCGCTGGCTGCCGCACGCCAGAGGAAGCGCTGACCGTAGCCCGTGCCATCGCCGGCGCCCCGGGCCTGCTGCTGGCCGGCTTCGAGGGCTACGAAGGCTTGCTGGTCAGCGACGACCGCGAGGCCGACCTGCGCGCCGTCGATGCATTCCTGGCGCAGCTCGTGGCGCTGGCGCAAAGCGCCGATGACGAAGGCCTGTTCACCGGCAGCGAGATCCTGCTGTCGGCCGGCGGCTCGTCCTATTTCGACCTGGTGGCGCGCGGCTTCGCCAGGCTTGGCAGCCTGTCGAAACCGGTAAAAGCCATCCTGCGCAGCGGCTGCTACCTGACCAGCGACCACGGCCTGTACCAACGGCACATCCGCGAGCTGAACGCCCGTGAAGATGAAGAAGAAGGTCTGCGTCCGGCGCTGGAAGTCTGGTCCATGGTGCAGTCGCGTCCCGAGCCCAGCCTGGCGATCCTCACCATGGGCAAGCGCGACGCCTCCTACGACGCCGACCTGCCCGTGCCGCTGGCCTGGCACCGTCCGGGGCCGGGCGTGCCGAACAAACTGCCCGAGGGGGCCGCCATCGTCAAGATGAACGACCAGCACGCCTACCTGCGCCTGCCCGATGGCCACCCGCTATGCAGCGAACTGGCGGTAGGCGACCTGGTCGGCTGCGGCATTTCGCACCCCTGCACGACCTTCGACAAGTGGAAACTGCTGCTCGAAGTGGACGACGGTTACGCCGTGCGTGGCGCCATCAACACCTTCTTCTGAAAGCGGGGGGCGGTAGGCTACAATTCTTGCTCGACCTTCAAGAGAGCCGCCATGCCCGCCACCCCATCGTCGCTGTTTCCCCCGATTCAACCGCTGCGCCACGGCATGCTCGCGGTCGACGCGCTGCACACGATCTACTGGGAAGAGGTAGGCAACCCGAACGGCATCCCGGTGCTGTTCCTGCACGGCGGCCCCGGAGCCGGCCTGTCGCCCCAGCACCGCCGCTTCTTCGATCCGCAAGCCTACCGCGTGATCCTGTTCGACCAGCGCGGCGCCGGCAAATCGACGCCGCTGGGCGAATGGCGCGACAACACCACGCAACTGCTGATCGACGACATCGAGCGCCTGCGCGTGATGTTCGGCATCTCGCAGTGGCTGGTCTTCGGCGGTTCCTGGGGTTCGACCCTGGCGCTGGCCTATGGCCAAGCGCATCCGGAACGCTGCCTGGGTTTTGTCCTGCGCGGGATTTTCCTGTGCACGCAGGCCGAAGTCGACTGGTTCCTGCACGGCGTGCAGTGGTTCTACCCCGAGCTGTACGAGGAATTCATCGAACCGATCCCACAAAGCGAACGCGGCGAGCTGCTGCAGGCCTATGCGCGCCGTTTGCTGTGCGACGACCCGGCCGTGTTCTGGCCGGCGGCGCGCGCCTGGAGCCGCTTCGAGGGCCGCCGCGTGTTCCTGCTGCCGCAGGAAGAAGAGCAGCCATCGGACACGCTCGACCTCGGCGTGGGCCGCCTCGAAGCGCACTACATGGCGAACGGCGCTTTCCTGTCGGAAGACCAGCTGGTGCGCAACATCGGCCGCATCGCCCATTTGCCGGCCGTGATCGTGCAGGGCCGCTACGATGTGATCTGCCCGCCGCTGGCGGCGCACCGCTTGCACGGGGCCTGGCCGGGCGCCAAGCTGCGCATGATTCCCGACGCCGGCCACGGCGCCCTGGAAACAGGGATCGCGCGGGCGCTGGTCGGGGCCACCGAGCAGTTCAAGCGGAACCGGCGTTTCGATTGACGATTTGCGCATCCACGCGCCTGCTACACTACGAGCGTGCAAAAAACTCCTTCATGGCAGCGTTGCATCGTCTCGCCGTACAAATGTACTGTCTTCGACGATGCGTCTTGCCCTGAAGGCTTTTTTGCCCGCTCTACGCTTGACACACCCACAACGCCAAGAAACGTGTTTCCATGAATATCCAGATTAGCGACATCGGCCACATGATCCAGCTGGCGATCGCGCCCGTGTTCCTGCTGACCGGCGTGGCGACCAAGCTGACGGTGCTGACCAACCGCCTGGCCCGCATCATCGACCGC
>Ga0308160_10000924_pt1 | contig 46240 bp, 47 predicted proteins | sample PhyFR1_FD_201036 | JGI IMG/M metagenome (GOLD analysis project Ga0308160, IMG submission 201036) | Phyllosphere microbial communities from UC Gill Tract Community Farm, Albany, California, United States - DLSLF.R1 | ecosystem: Host-associated > Plants > Phyllosphere > Unclassified | place: USA...
CGAATGGAATCCTGCGCTGGGGCAGAAGTGGATAGCGCAGGGAGATTGGGCGTAGATTTGGAATTGGCCGATGATACTGATAAGCTCGTTGGGACCGGCTTGGTGATATTGGTTGCGGCCAATTTCGACTTGATCTTGTCTTTGTCCCCAGCTTGGGTCTTGGCACCCTTTTGACTGAGGGGTACGAACTGATATCAGCATCTATTACTGCACAAATGGGACCAACTCACAGTGGAAAGACCAAACTGGACACCAGGCGCATGCTTAGGATTCAAGCTAGCCATAGTGGCGAAAAGATGGAACAAGTCATCCCGTAAGATATTTCCAATGGGTGTGTCCCCCACTTCGGCGACATTCACTCCGGTGAGAGACTGGATAATCCCCTGAGCTTGAGCCAAACTGACCCAAGTACCAGAAACACCAGGCGAGTGATCAGTTCCAATGACAGTCTGGTATCGAACCTTGTCGTCAGGATAGATATGTTTGTCGTGCTGATCTATCGGTAGACCCATGGCGATGAGAAGAGTAGTTGCATTGACTGAGGTAAGCAATTGTCTGACTTGTGTGAAGGAGAAGACATACCGAAATCAGAATCAAGTCGTCGGAAGACATCGACCTTTCCAATCCCCTTGAATGGTCCAGTGACATGGACATAGACAGGGATATTATCCACAACGGTAGCCAACACCCCATCACAGACATTCTTGAGGATTGCGACGTAGCCATGGTATGGCCCCTCGTCGCCAGGAACATATGTGGTATTGGAGAAAGCAGACTTGGGAGCACCGATAGCAGACCCAAGCTTGGCAGTAGGCGCAGGCGATGTCGATGCGGTTGATGGGGCACTAGGGTCTGCAGGAGGTGGAGTGGCGGGACGTGTGACTTCAGCGGAAGGAGCGGGTTCATCTTCAGCCTGATGAGGTTCAGGAACAGTGGAAGTGACGTTGACTCGAGGAATGGGGATGGGCGCAGATACAGGAGCTTCGGCATTGGTGACGGGAGGCGGGAGCAACCCAGCAGCAGCTTCAGCTTCCGAGACCATTTCCTCCAGGTCGAAATCGGGTTGTGGAGCAAAGTGCGTTGCGGGGAATGGCGGGATAGGCGGCCCAAACATTTTCGGGTGGAACGTGGGGCTGACTAGATGCTTGGGATTCACACCAAAATCGGCAGTGTCGCCCAAAGATAGTCCAGCGACCGATTGGAGCATTACCGGACTCAGCATAGATGTAGCTGGGGTATGGACATGAAGCGAGTCGGTCGAATTCTGTCCCCAGGCAGATGAGAAGTCGAATGGAGAAGAATGATCGAGCCATGGTGTGGGCGGAGTATCGCACGATGCGCCAGATCGTCGACAGGCAGCTAGACAAGCACGATGCCGTTCGGCTTTCTGCTGTGCGACCTTCCTGTATGCTTCTTCCCTCGCTTCGGCTTCTGCTCTCGCAAGCTCCAGCTCCTCAGTACCGATCATGTCAAAGTCCAGATCAGGCGGATCGTGAGGCGGATCACCGGAGGACTGGAGTCGAGTGGCATGTGTGGGTGAAGACATGGGGGCTTGTCGTCGGCCTCTTGTTGATTTCTTGCGCTGTGATCCCGTCGAGAAAGCCAACAAGGCTCTACTTCCTACACCGATTGACGAGAACGATGTATCCATACTTCCGATCGACAGTCCAGTATCGCCCTTCCTACCCTTGCGTCGAGGTGTCTTTTCCTTGTTGACTGGTAACCATCCCTCGAGCTCATCGATCGTGACGGATTCGGGACCAATCAGGAGTTCCTGCAAATCGAAGCGAGCAACATGCTCAGAATCGAGTTCAGGTAAATCCAATTCGGAAGAGCTTGACGAGTGGGTTTCGAAAGCGGCCGACGAAGCGCGAGATCCATTCCGGTACCCACCACTTCCATCATCGGTAGTGAGAGGTGATGGATAGTCCTCAGGTTCCTGCTTGACCTGCATCTGATTGCGGCTAGCAGCAGCTTCACAAGCCCAGGCGAACAAGTCGTTCTGTTTCTCCTGTTCGAGCGTAGTTTCTCCGGCACTAGACAAGTGATCCTCGAAAGAATCGTCAGGGGATCTGACGGGTCCCTCGCCCGATTCATCTATCCAAACAGGACAATCGATATCCATCTCGCTAGGCTCAAACGAATCGCGCAGTCGAGAGATATGTTGCGTGGGACTGACATCGATAGGTAGTGTGGTGTGTCGCATGTCGGGAGAGCCTATTGGGCTCGAGTTGCCAGCCCAGTCAGCGAGAGGAACAGCAGCGCATTCACGGGCTTTCATCCCTTTCTTGGACTTGCCCACAGCGGTCGTGGTCGAAATCGATTCGCTGACGCTTCCGTTGTCGGACACAGCAGGTAGACGATCGTAGTACTCTTCAATCGGGTCTGATAGATGTTCCTCTTCGGGCGATCCCATCGGAAACAATGCACGTAGAGCATCGGTAGCTTCCTTGATCTGGCACTCATCCTCTGCCGCTGACCACACCATCGCGTCATCCGTTGTGCCATCGCGTATCATCACGCCCGAAACCATTCCCCAGTCCGACTCGCGCATCTCGTCGTCCGAGCTTGAGCTTGAAGTCTCGAATTGAGCAGCAGCGTCTTGATCGCGTCGCACGGTCCAGGTAGTATTGTCAAGCGAGTGAGAGGGACAAGGTGAGAACTGAGGTCCGCCAAAGTTGGGGGATTGAACCAGCCCAGGTGACTGGAGGAAAGGAGCATGATGTCGCGGAGAGTTGGGTGTATAGTGCGAGAATGGTGTATTGAGAGATAGTCCAGGTGGTTTGCGTGACTTGAGCCGGGACGAAGCAACAAGTTCAGGTTCAGAATCTGAAGAAACACTAGCGCCCGAGCTCATGGTCGAGTCGCGTCTTAGCATCGGCGGTTTACTCGATACTTTCCGTAATCCAGGCAAAGTGATGGTTGCGCGACTACTGGCCGAGAACGAGCGTGAAGGTGCGCGAGGTCGAGGTGGGTGGGCGACGATATCGCTCTCGTCGTCGCCATCAGCCTCTGGCTTTTGAGCTTGACCTTGAGCCGTCGAGATGCGTAATGTGATGCGTGGGGCAGGAGCTGGAGCAGCGGAAGGAGTAGGTGATGCTTTGCTTTCGACCTTCTTAGCGATAGGAGCCGGTTTCGTAACCTTCTTCTTTGGCATCGTAGGCTTCTTGGCGGTTAAGAAGGCTAGGTCGATCCCTTCGAAAGGATTCTTCCATTTCTTCAGTCCGATAGGAGCGAGATAATAGACGTATCCCTTTGGCCTCAATGCCCCTTCAAAAGCACCTGGTAAGAGCGCAGTGGCAAGCACCGATTCGTGCGCAGCTCCATGAAGCTGAACACGTCCAAACAGGTTCTTCCTGCCCTCCTTTTCGCATCGCTTGGTATGTGTACGTATGGCACTGTTGATGGGTGTAGAGCGTTCAATGGCGGCCGAAGGTGCACGTAGCCAGGCGTTGTCTTCAAAGATGATACGGGCGAGGTCGTCGGGTGTCATTGCGCTATTCCCCTGATTGGTCAGCATGTATAGAGAATCAGGAGGCAAAGTACTCACAACTTGGGCTAGTGCTGCACAACATGCCATCAAGACCTCATCCTGCTCATCCTCATCCGATACTCCACACTTGGCACTTCCTCCGTATTGCTCCGGGAATGGGCACGTCTCCCTATCTTTGTCTCCATGATTACGCGTCTGGTGGTTTTTAGGCGCGACGTATGACTTCGACAGGGGGTTGGGTGTACGCGATGGACCTGCTACGGATGCAGGAGAAGGAGCGGAAGGAGTCGAGACTGCAGGGGTGACGGGAGCGATCGGAGACGACGGTGCGGTCGACGAGACCGAGTTGGACTGCCGACGACGCGAAGATCTTGTTGGACCGGGTGTGGACTGGAGGTGGGCAGGAATAGGGGAGGCGACTGCTATTGGACCACCGGGCATGATTGTCGATTTCGGCTGAGCATGGTGTGGACTACGACCCATGTGATATGAGGTAGTCGACTATATGCTCTGTACTCGTATTGATCCAGTGGCCAAACGAGCGAGCAATTGAGAGTGATCCAATGTAATTGAGAAGTTGATAAGCGAGGGTTGATTGACAATGTCGAGTCGATTCGTATGTATTGTTCTCTAGTTCAACTCGAGAGAAGATTGGAAGGAAGTGTACATGAGCGGCGAGGGGTTTCGTTATAGATGGGGAGATGATCCACAATAAAGGAAGGCCAGAAGGGTATATCGCTCGGGCGCGTTTACGCTTCGACCAGAAAATAAAGGGGTCACGAGTTGTGTTGGCTCTGCCTGAAGGATCCTTTTCGAATTTGAAACTGGGCGTGAAAGGCGGTGATCAAAGTCTGATCTGTTTTGTGTCAAATGCGATGGTGGTCGAACAATTGTTGAGCAATGTAGACAATGTTGATGGAGATCGCGTATTTTCAACTATCACTTTAGGGGAAGCGAAAGCTCGGGTGATTTTGGGTTGCTCGGGTTGAACGATGGTGGTAGGGTCTGGTAGTTTTGTTGCGAGTCTGTTGTGGCGATAATGGGGGACGAGTATTGAGCGTAGATTGTATAGCGAGTAGCGAAGTGTCGTGACAAGGATAGTCGAGAATGGTATGTAACGTAGAGGTTGAATGTTGAAAAGGTAAAGGTATAACAGGAAAGGAGAACAAGGGTCAGCGAGAGTTCAAACAGAGCCGAAGTACTCAGAGACCGGGGAACAAGGGTCTAAGACGGGAGTGTGTGTGTGAGTGAGTGGGTATGTGTGGGAAAGAAAGAGGGTAATGAAGGACGATCATTGTCCTTTGGACAATATGTGTCTTCACCCCAAAGGATGGCTATCCCATCTATCACCGCCTCTTTGGCCAGCTCTTCTCTATGCTTGTATAGATGTCCGTATTGTGCATGATCGCCGTTACCCCCACCCATCATGCAACTTGACACCTCGATCCACGTTGTATTCGGACGATCCCGTTCTGTATCCGGGAAATCTCACTCACCTCGGCCTGCCGATGAATATTCCTTGATATCCTTTTTTGTATCTTTAATTCTACCGGGTCTAGTCGTTTTCTAATGTATTATACTGTAGTTGTTTTGAATGTGTATCTGGGTATCCGGGTCGTTAAAGATCTATAAAGTGTAGAGAGTCCAGTCGATGAAAGTGAGGGTAGTAATGGCGAATGGGAAAAAGGTGGATGATGATGGCGAGTAGGCTTAGTCTTCGGGTCTAGCGTGCTATAGCTTTGATCGCAGTTGGATAAGGGTAGGGAGAGAGAGGGAAACAAAGAGATTTGCTGACTGTGCTCGTATTCAGGGTCCATCTGAATTCCATCCATCGCCACGTTGCGCCTTTCACACTTTAATTTAGGGTCTAAAACCAAGGGCGCGGCTTTAAGGGATATCGGAATCAGCATCAGTCTAGCCAGTAAATCGCATGCACCCACTCAGTAGTCACGCAAGAGTCCGTAAGAGACCGGTGTTAGTGAATAGTGGAGGCCCTTTCATCAAATGAAACAACTTGATTCAGATTTCGTCAATGATTTTTTACAATTAGACAATTGATACGATGAGGCGGATTGGTAGGGACGGCAGGTCCAAGGGTATCGACAGCGAGACTAGTCGAAGAGAGCTATGAGATGTCAATGCATGGTCAGTCATCTACAGCTCTTCCCAAGGACGATTCTACTGATGGATACATCCCCGAGGCCTCGATCCTTTACCAAACCGTACCATCCAGCTCCCGACAGAGGTTCACATTCAATATGTTGGTCCTGGACCTCCCGTTGATCCTGGACCTAACGTTGATCCTGGACTCATATGCACATCCAGCATAGTAGTCGTCGATTCGTGGGTCCCGGGCGATGGGGCAATCCGGACTCCTCCTCGACAGCATCCTCTCCAAGTCACGCCTCTTCTCCGCCTCCCTCTCCCTCGCGTGTGCCATGACCGCCCTAGCCGCCAATAATTCTTGCTGTATTGCTCTTTCCCGCTTCGCCCTTCGCAGCTCTTCCCTTTCCCGCTCTTCCCTTTCCTGCTCTTCCCCTTCCCGAATCATCATCAATCTTCTCTCTAGAAGATCGCCCAGCAGGTCCTCTAGTGCCTTCTTCCTTCTCAACCTCTGCGTCTCTGCTATCTCCAGCTTCCTCGCCGTGTCTGGCCAGACCATAGGCTGACCTATATGACCAAAGAGCCAGTTGAAATGCTTGTAGCCATCTTGATCGACGATTGGCCCCGAATCTGCGAATCGCTTGTATCGGTAGCCATGTTTGCCAACACCGGTCAACTCCTCCTCCGAATCGGACGAGCGATCGACTTGGGCCCGTGGTGTACCATCGATCGTCGCTTGTGAGCTCCACTGGTCACCCTCGGTTTCACTCGACGGAGACATGGGGGTGACCTGTGGTATCAGCGTGTGTCCTTGTATCTTCAGTCGATCCCCCGACAGGGACTTACCGTGGCAGGGTCATCGACAGTCTCGACTTCAGGCGACGGCAACGGCATGGCAGTCTTTGTCGGCGACTGCTTCATCTGCCTTGTCGACTACCATGACTATGGCATGAAGCACTTACCCTTTTGCTGACCTTGACCTTTACGCATCCATTGAAAACAACGAGATCGACCTCGTCGCCTTCGGGTGCTACCCGTGGTGCAGTTATAGCAGAGCTATAGGACATCATGGTGGGTATAGATGGTAAAGGTGGGTATAGCAGTGGGTTGGCACCGAAGAAGGTATCTCGGAAGAAGGGAGTGGGTGTGACGATGAAGAGCAGAAAGAACGTTTGAGTCCGAATATATACCTCAGCTCAGAGATGTTTGTTCAACAACAAACGACCCCATCAGACGATCTGATCGAGATTTGTGTCTCAAGACTGCGCTCCAGGGATCGAGTATAGGGCCACGACGACAGAGGGTGGTGAGATAGCGCGGCGGATGGGGATCGTGGGCGGTGTAATGGTGATGTTCCTGATCGTGAGCGGGTCTAAGTGGTGTCTCAGAACAGGTAGTACGACGCGGCGGTGCAGCGATACTGTCGACGAGGGCGACAGGACGATGATAGAAGCCGATGGATGGGTGAGAATGGGAATGGTGATGGTGATGGTGAGGTTGTTTGTCGACAAAGTCTCGATTGTGCGACGTGGAGGTGGCACAGTCGAGTATGTAAGGGTGACTTACCTATCGCGTCGAATATCTCGAGATCCCATCTCAAGGGATGAACGGCCGTACAATCCCCGCGAACCCTACATTCAATTGGTCGGAGGGCCGATGCCGATGGGTCTCAAGAGGTCGAGTCGCGCGAATAAAGCCGGTGACCAGGTTAGGCATGAATGGATCAGGTAGGCGGATCTGAACAGGGAGTTTTCCAGACTGCAGTTGAAGGGCGAGGTGCGCGAGCTCGGTGAAAACAGCTGAATCCAGCGAATTCGATTCCTGGCCGTCTAGAAATAGGGATAGGCTTGGCCGGGGATACATGTATATCGTCGTGAGATTTAGTGGTGTGATCTTGAACGTAGGAAGTGTAGTGCGCGACGTGACTGATTTCGAAAGTGACGACTGGGATTTGTTGTGTGATAATGCCTGATCATCTGGCTGTGGCACTTGCCGCCCTGACTATCTGGAGGCGGGGGCGACATTGGTGGTCGGACGAGCTAGGTGGACGACATGAGGATGGTAGAGGAGCTGAGAGAATGTGCGGGAGTTAAGGTATGAAATGAAGTCGTTAATTGATTGTGTGGTGTGTTTAATTATTGTGTGTGGAATATCATTCAACCTTCTTCGTTTTCGCGGCATCCTTCTTCTACTGATTTTTTATCTACTCTACCACTCGAAAATGCACGTGTTCGACTGTAAATCGTCTGCGGAAGACGATGGACTAGGGAGCGGCTTGGATTAGCACCGGAGGGATATTGAATTGGACGGTATGTCGCCAAGGAATGCGACTGCAACTAAACTATTGTTTCTTCTGTCCTTTCAATTCTACAGTGGACTTTTCTCGATATCAATCACGGGCTCATGACTACTCATATGGGGGCCGGAGGAAGTCGGCGCTGGTCTGGCTGAAAGTAGAGCACGGATAGACATCACGGTCGCGAAGGACGCCAGGAAGGATGTTATTGCCCTGCAGTATCCGCAAAGCAATCTATGTAAGTCTGTCGACATTCCAACGCACAGTACGGACCCATAACGAACATACATAGCAGATGCACAGGACTTTAGGACTCACGTAACGGATCCAAGAAGTAGAAGAAGATGTAAGGGAAGCATGTATGCATGATCGTGAACTATGGTATAATGAGAGAAAGAGTCTTATGAATATGTTATGCGAAGGACGAAAGGTGGTATAAGAAGGGGAGAATACTAATACAAGAGTAAACGGACATGACAACATCTATGATATGGCTAGCTAGGCTACATGAAGAAGCAAAGTCAAGTAGGGCAGGTGTACGAGAAGAGGAAAGGGGGATATGAATTTATGTTGAGTAGACGACGGGGGGAGACAAGTTGACTGATGGACTCATTGTTCCCCTTGTATTGAGTTCTAGACCACCATTGCCATTCCCACCGAAGTCGAGGCCGATAGCACTATCACCACTTGATGAAGAGGCTTGGCTTGGGCCACCCTGAGTCGAGGACGAGTAAGTGGAGAAGTATGACTCGGATGGTGTCGATGACATGGAATGAGAATGAGAGTGAGAGTTTGACGAGCTTGGTGGTGGTTGGGTGCTGGAGAAATATGATCCGGACCCTGGTCGTTCACCATGTGGTGTACCCACATGCGATGTCGAGGCTTGAAAATAAGCATCAAGTGATGTGGTCGAGTGTGAGCGACGCTCAAAGGATGGCCGCTCGAGGTGTTGAGTCTGGGCCAAAGGTGCACCACCGCCCCAACAAAATCTGACAGTCAGTACGAGTTGGAGGGCGGACAGTTGAGCAGTGATGAAGGAGACCGTAAGGTAGGAATGGAAAGAGCGCAGAGTGAAGATCGACGATGAAAGGTAGGAGGTGTATGAGAGCAGGGATAAAGTCTACTTACTTCTCGATAAACGAGGCATAGTTGGTCATACCCTCTTCACTTCCGACTTTATCACTAGTCGGACTCCACCTGGCAAGCGTAGCCTCTGGAGGGGACTTAGGAGATTCGCTCGGGGTATCATCAGTTCCTGACCCGTGTGACGACTCGAGATTAGGTGGCGAAACCGTCGTAGGAGCATTAGGGTCTTCGGTACTAGGTGATGGCTCTGGCGAAGGTCCCTGAACTTGGAGGTTGGGGACCACAACATTCCTTTGCTGGGTGACGGAATGGTCGACTGCGGGATTTTGGGTGATGGAGTGGTCGACAACCGGAGGCCGGGTGATGGAATGATCAATCGATGGAGTGACTGTTACTGACGAAGTCGCAGTGGACGAGGAAGTGGTAGACGCAGAGCTGAGTGTCTGCGAGACGAGTGGAGGAGAAAAGAATCCTCCATTGACCGAAGGTAGATTATCTGTCCTTGGAGAATAAAAGTCCATCGTAGGTCGACCCCTTTCAGCTGGCAGATTGCTGCCATACTTCAACAGCCCAGTCCTCACTTCTGGTAATTCAACATTATCCTTGTTTGGTGAATTCGAGTTCCGTCGAGCGACCTTGAGAGCACTGTTGAAGTCATATCGAGCAGCAAGCGCTCCCCCAGCAACAGGCAGATCATTGGCATCAGGCCTGGCATCGAGAGCAGAGACTGTTCGTCGAGGCGACCCAGATGAGGGACCACCAAGAGTGACAACCCGTCGTTGTGGCGAGAACGAGTTGTGCCTGGCCGAAGAAGGTGAAACTTCTGGAGGTGATAGTCCGTGATCATCCGCTTGAAGTCGATCAAGCCTTGCCCTTAGGTCGGCCAATCGATCATCATCGTCTCCACCCGTCACACTCCATTGACTTGTTCTTCCTCCAATGGCCTTGCCCATACCCGGTTGTATACTGAGCGAGTTCTTCTTGGGCATCAGTCGCATGGGGGCGGGTTTAACCTTTTCAAACAGAACCTGGTAATTGTGTCCTTCATTCGAATCCCAAATTTCCCTTCCATCTGTGTTGTACCTGATGGCGAGGAACAATGTCTTTTCTTCAATCTTGGGTAGTAGATCGTGAAGCTTGATGACGAACGAGAATCGATCATAAGCGCCTGATCGTACGCTGTCCTTGTGGGTAGCAGTGACTTCAGAAGTAGTCTGCCACCAATCAAGAGTGAACCTAACCGCGACCCATTTCTGGAACGAGATATTCTTGACCTGTACAACACCTCGGAGTGATTTGCGATCATCGTCCAAGAATAGCGATTCGAGGAATAATTCCGGATCGGATGGTTGAGATGTAGGAAAGTTGGGTAATTTGATTTGTAATTCCTTTCTATCTCGTCTATCTCCTTCTTCATCCGTCGATGGGAATGGATATTCCTCTCCTTCAGAGGTAGTATAATCCCCCGTTGGCGATCCACTCCGGCTGACGACCGATGGTCTCTGCTCTTTTTGAAACAACTTGACTCGTTCGAGCTGAGAGTCAAAGTGGACATACTTCGGACAACTGGGCGTGGTAGGTGCTGATTTGGAAGCGAATCGAGCTGGTTTAGCTTGAGCGTCGGGTTTTGGTGGAGCCTGGAGTGGAGTTCCATTGGCAGCGAGGGGTCCTCCATATTTCAATGCGGGTTTGAGAATCTCTCCAGACTTTTTGCGGATTAAGCGTGCCGAATAAGGTGAAGGAATCGAGGCAGACTGGGGGCCGGAAGAACCAGTCGAGTTGAGGGGTATAATCCCAGTAAAGTCGAGCTTGAGTCCGGTATCGCGACGACTTCGAATGGCTGGGCGATCCTTACCGGTGTTGGAAGCAGCCATGATGGAGGAGGCGCCATTGGCAGATGTAGATGGAGGTGATCCAGACGAGGTCGAAAGAGTACTTGGGGTGTATGAAGCTGAATGAATGATACTGCTCAGAGTGGTGAGGGAAGTTTCCGATCTAGCACGGATAGGTGAACGACGGGGCAAGAAGTTTCCAGGTGACCCCGTTGCAGGTCCAAGATGTGTCGAAGGTGAATCTTCAGATTGGGAAATAACCATGGATGTTCGTTCAGGCGAAACATTTCTCGACGAAGCAGCAGAGTCGGAACTGTCTGGTAATTCTGTGAAACCAAATAGTTTAGGGCGTCTTCCACGGTTTTGCGTTAATCGAAGGGAATCTGTAGCCATCTCCAAAGCGCGGCGAGGTGGAGATCGAACTTCTGGAAGAACATGTATGGGTACTGGCATACCGCTCGAGACGGATCTGCTGATGCCTACGCGTGGACTGCCGTTTGGACTAGCGGCCGGTGAACTGCGTGGAGATGCTTCCCGGGATAGTGAACGAGCTGGTAGACCAGACAAATTATCTCCTAGGTATGCTTGTGGGGGTGCTTCTCGATCTGGAGTGGGCGGGTGAACGAAAATAGATGACATGCGACTGATCATCAGTTGGTATCCTTACTACCCCAAGCGGCAGATGGCTTACGACTGATCTGGCGACATTGTTGAACTCGAGCTTTCTCCTCCTAACATCACTTCAACATTATCTTCCTCTGCTTGATCTTTCGTGAGAATTACGCCGTTTGTAGACGACGGTGAATAAGGCATCCTATCCAGTATTCTGCCAGCTCCTTCTACGTGTAATATCCTATTTCCTCCTAACGCAGATAATATTCCGGATGGATGTAATAACTTGAATGGCGCGTGAGGTAATGTATGTGGTGTATTGAGTAAAAGAGATATGGGGATAGCTGGTGTTTTCCGATTAGGTTGATACGTTTGTGTCGGAGTCGGTAGTTGTGTTTGAGCTGACGTGTTTTCGCGTCTTATTGTCTCAGACTGAGTGATCTTGTCTGTCGTATGTGGATCAAGTGGGGTACCTAGCGCGATTTCTAGTTCACCCAGGTCTGGCGAAGGTGGTGGGGTAGGGTAAGGATCTTGCGGTCGGAATGGTTTCTTTTGAGCGTGGTGATGATGTTGATTTATGGTCGGTGAGAGATTGATGGGATAGTCGTGGTATTCGCGATACACCTGGACCTGGGGATGATCTGAGACAGGTGTCTTGGAACTAATGACGTATGGCGATGGATATTGATCTAACATTGTGAGCTTTCGTCACCCAAACCGGATTGATCGGATCAAAGGAGGATTGATCGACGCGAGGGGTGTGTATGTGTATGTGATCCTAGTTCGATATGGTACAGATGTTGTTACACGATACAAGCGAGTGGAAAGATACAGCAGAAGAAGACCAGAAAGTACAGAGGAGTGTTGTTGAATCAGTAGGAAACGGGACTCACCTATACACAGGCCGTACGTGATCCTAGTACCAAGCCGTACGCGTCAACGTAGTCCAGATGGATGCCGCAAAGCCTGCGCTACAGGTCGTGGATGCTGTTCCTGCAATCCAAATGACTGATCAAGGAACGCCTCGTACGTCTATTGCTTCCCACCGGATGGTCGAAACTCCTGTCGGACGGTATGGAGCCAATCTGGGGCAGCTTATGAAAAGATGCCTCCACCGTTTCGTAGACCGTAGATTAGGTTCAGATATAGGTATAGGTGCCGAAGAAGACTATAGGCCGTGTCCGTCGTAGTTTATACCAAGCAAGGGATACGATTATACCTTTAATCACAAGTAGAATGCCGAGGCCTAAAGGTATATTGCGTAAGTCGTGGCGTTACTGACTTTGCGAGAAGTTTGTAATTCGTGATGGCCGTGTCGTTGGTGAAGATCGGGCCTTGCTACTTGAATTTACAGGTAGTCGAAATAGCAATAGAACGATTTATACTGAATAAGCAAAGAGGGGAATACGGCGTTTAATGTTGAATTTGATGGAGTAATGAGGCCCTTGATGGAGAACCCACAGAATACCAAGACTGACAAGCACTCTGACTGGCTGAACCGTGCTGACAGTGACGGCACTCTGTTCCAAATTCCCATGTATTCCCAATCATGAGCACACAGAGAATACATACTCCTCAATGGGGCAACCGAGATGCTTGCATGAGCGTTATGTCAGAGGTACACGGCTCCCCACTCAGGTTGATTGTCTTTTGCAATTATAAAAAGCGGCATCCAGGCGGTAGAGCTCGAGTCACGCAGCCTGATCAAGCGTCATCCCGAAACAAGATTGTAGCTCTCCCCACAGGGCTCTGCCACAGTGGCTGACCACTCGCTTCCAAAGTGAGTAAAGAGTATGACGCCTTTTCGATTACCCTGTCAACTTTGATCGGATCTTTCCTAAATATCGTCAGGGTTGACCATTTATTCCCACGCCATCGTCGCGTTCTCGATGCCGCCGGCAACGGGCTATGCCATATGATCGAGACCCCGTTGGAGCCTTCCAAAGCCCATGCCGACGGGATCCAGGCCCTAAGTTGCATGAGAACGACTACTAGTGACGCCGTGGAATGTGCAAACGTATTGTATGCATATTTCTGCTTCCCTCTTTTACTGCCTCGTGCTCTTTTTCATCTGTCTACAATGCATCCTGCCCTTTTAGACAGTGGTGATGACTTGCTCAGCAGAAGAGACGGTGACTGTCGATCAGCAACCTCCCAGTCGGGTACAAGAGAAACTTACCCTCTGGGGGAGTGTTCTCAACAACGACACTGACGACCTTTCCGTTGTCAATGACGATAGCACCTCGCTGAAGTCGGGGTCCACCAAGGAAATCGTGAGCATCAAAGACGAGACCGGCAGCGGCACCGAAAGCACCAGTGTCGTCACCGACTATCTATCAGCCCTGGTCCTGGCCGATTACGGAGTGACATACCAAACTTGACGGTGGAGGTCTCTTTACCCTCCTTGTCGTTCTTGGCGAGGAGATCCTTCCTCCATGCCTGCATGACAAACATGTCGTTGATGGAAACGACGTAGATATCCTTGACACCCTTGCTCTGGAACTCCTCGTACTTGCTGATATAACCAGGAACCTGGTCGGAACAAGATGGGGAGAAGCTACACGGTCAGTATTCGATCGAAATGAGGGAGAATCACAGGACTTACGCGGCGGGAACGGTGATGATAACGTTCTTGCCGGTCAACTTGGAGAAATTGACCTTCTCCTCCAAAGAGTTGATCTTGATGTCGACATCGGGGGCGGCATCACCGGCCTTGATAGGGGCAGCGGCGACGAGTGCGGCGAAAGCCTTGTGGGCAGCACCGGCAGTGGAAGCGAGTAGGGATGCTATTAGTCAGTGATCTGAGCTAATCGAACGTTGGGCAGGCGACATACCCATTCTGTATTGTTGGTTGGGTTTAGGTAAGGTGATTGATCGGCTAGCAATTGGTAGTCTGATGGTACGTCTATTATCAGTGCACGTTCCTTAGTCTCATCGACTGGACTTTTGGGAGACAAGGCTTAAACATAGAGGCGGGAAGTGGACTCACGTAGATAGAGACCTGGCTGATGATGCAAAGTATCTATTGACGATAGGTCTAGTAGTGGATGACAAAGACATTTGATAGAAGCTGGTGGATTGAGTGGGGGTCTGGATTGTTCCCTCAAACACCGAAATGGCGACGTCAGTTCCTGATTATCCGGTAACACGGAGATGTGATGATTCTCCGTTCGACTACCAAGACTCTGGCTGGTGTGGGCATGCATGTAGCTCAAGCCCACATCTTTAGTACGTCAAAGGACAGAGATGCAGAGCGAGAGGTTGGGCGCAGAATATGTATAGAGACGAGAGGATATCAGCACAATCGCCAAGGGCCACAGCTTCCCGACCGCAATGTGAAGTTGACATCTGAGTTTCAACTTTCCGACGTCTCTCACACAAAGATCGCACATGCCACTATTGGGATCGGTCTTGCGAGCGACAGTCAGGCCAACATTCCGGCTGCAATCCTCTAGCCCCTCTAGAGCTTTGACAGTACTAGCTCTGGAATCTTCAGCCGACGACTCGTGCGCTTCGATAGTCAACTCTGACAGGAAGATCTTGTCCAATGTGGTCGTCAAGCAGCATCACCTGAATGTAAAGCACGGGGGTATACATCCACTCGAGGCTCAACATGCTCATGAACGTAATGTTGTGCGTGTCCCCTCGGCCTGTGTGGCTCGCAGCTGACAAGGTAGCCACGGGCGATAAAGCAGGCATTACAAGAAGCTCGAATGAGTATCGCCGATGTAGATGCTATAGCATATACAAGGGGTCCGGGGATGTACGCCTGTCTGGGAGTTTCGGCTGCTTCTGCGAAAGCTCTAGCTGTTGGATTTGGGAAACCAGCCATTGGGATACATCATATGGTATGTCCCCATTGGTGCTTGCGCTGATATGTAGCAAGCCCATGCGCTTACTCCGCTTCTCACTGAGCAAGTGCCTCCAATTTACCCATTCCTGGTACTACTGGTATCGGGCGGGCATACTCAGCTGGTTCTCGCTTCAGGCTTGGACAAATTCTGTATATTGGCAGATACACTCGATAACAAGATCGGGTAGGTCCCCTTTCCTGTGTTCAAGAATAATGAGTTCGAAGTGCTGATCAGAAGGGACGTGTTCGATAAAGCGGCTCGATTACTCGATCTTCCATCCTCGACTCAAGCGTCAGGTGCAGTCATTGAGCATTACGCCTCCTTGATGCCTCTCCCACCTTTCGACACGAGCCCATCTTCAGCTTTAGCAACAGCTTTACCCGATAAATCCCGGATCGCATTTTCCTTCTCGGGAATCTTGACAGCCACTGCTCGACGTATCGAGGAGCTTCGAGACACTGATGAGGAAGCGCTAAAGAGGGAGGTATCGAGGGTATTTCAGGAAGCGGTCGTTGGGCATCTATGTAAGAAAATGGGGCATGCTATGGCTTTACTCGATCAACCTGTGGGAGGACTGGTCGTTAGTGGTGGTGTTGCTTCTAATCAATACCTCCGCAAAACGTACTACGATAATCCAAAGTGTTGCTCGTAAGCTGACAACCAGATTACAAGAAACCATGATCAGGCTCGATCCGAAATCACCTTCACCCCTCTACTTTCCCCCAATTCAACTATGCACAGGTCAGTCCGCATCACATATGACTGCAAGCAGCGTAATTGAGACGCTAGATAACGCAGCTATGATAGCTTGGACAGCCATACTTCGTATCCAAGCAAATCCTTCTCTACTGAAAGGTGAAGGGGAGGGATTCGATCTACCCTTACGACCCAAGTGGTCCCTGGAAACGCTATACGATGACCTGAATTGAAGAGGCATCTGCCGTCTATATGCGCGCATCAATATCGAGATCTGCGGAAGTCGCACAGCGAGTCCCAACTCGACTCGTCAAGGCACACCAACTCCAGTCGCTGCGGTCAGGTAGCAAGCGACCAATAGCCGTCACGAGACTATGAGTCGCCCTCGGATTTCGTGCAGATTTACAATTTGATCAATGACAATATCCGACAGTCCCTCTATGGCCAGAGACACGTCCAGAGAGGTCAAGAAGGCATTTTAGAGCGGTGTAGGGTGAAAATGGCGGTCAGACGTCTGCTTGAAATGTACAAAAGACCTTCTTGAAAGTGCTTATCTGGCCCAGCTCATCGTCGTTATCTGAATGCATTCCACTGAATGAGTCTATAAACCCCATCAAAAGTCTGTATATACATGTGAGAAAATAGAAAAAGAGGGGAAATTATCATGAGAAGGAAAAAGTGATTTAACACTGAAAAGGGGTAGCGCAAAGTATCGAAAGCATTGGGGGTCCAGTATGATGATGGGAGAAGGTCATACTGATGCGAGATTGATAGGATCGTGACATGCGGTAGATGGATTTAAAGGATGAGACACTTCTTCTTGTGCTTGACGACGGGTGGTTCGAGTGCCGCGACAATTGCCTATTTGTCAGCTTGCTCAATTCGGAGGAAATGAAAATACGTACCTCGTCGAAGACATTCTTGAGTCCTCGTTGCGTCAGTGCGGAACACTCGACGTATTTGACAGCTCCTAGTTCCCTTGCCAATCGTTCTCCCTGATCAGTCGAGATCGGTCTCTGTTTCTGCCGGGCAAGTTTCTCCAGGTGGCCACTTCTCGTCAGCTGACAACACGGTCTGGAACGCTCGACTAACCTGTCTTCTCTCAAATCGACCTGAGTTCCAACAATCAAGCACGGGACACCGGGACAATGGTGGTGGACCTCGGGGAACCATTTCTCCTTGACGTTCTCGAATGAGGCGGGGGATGTTACCGAGAAACAAACGAGGAAAACGTCAGTCTGAGGGTAAGATAGAGGTCGAAGACGATCGTAATCTTCCTGTCCTAGCGAGGTCAGCTAGTGCCTTGGTGAGTTCATGTCAACGCACCGGCAGTATCAAAAAGACCGAGAGTGTATGGGTCATCTCCAATCATGACGGTGACAGCGTCTGCTGATCAGCTTTCGTTCACAATCGCATGGAAGGTAGCTTACAGTTGTCGAAGACGGTGGGGACGTATTCAGAGGGGAACTTATTCGTAGTATACGAGATCAAGAGACAAGTCCTGCTTGTCAGAAGTGGACTCGAAGGCCTGACTGGCAGTACTCACTTTCCGACAGCTCCGTCACCTACGACGACACATTTGATGGTCTGCATCGTGGATTATGAGACTGTAGTGTTAGTCACGATCCAGGAATAGGCAAAGTCAAGACGCAGTCTGTGATAACGTGGAGTAACGATAGCGCCCATGAACCAGACACCCCTCGAAACCCCAAAACCCAGGGAGTGAGCGGGATGCAGTGAAGCGCCAGTGATTTGTGCTTGACCTCGCCGCCTCCTCGCACTCCCTACGCGTCCAAGCACTCCCATATACTCCAAGTCCAGGACAGGTTTGCGTCTCGCCCATCCCGTCCCCGGAAAGCACTGACGACATGCCAATTGCGACCGCGGCGCAAGATTACAAGAAACCGCCTCCCTGAATCACATTCGGTCCATCGTTTTTTCCTTGCATCCATGTGGGGACAGACACAGCTGACCAGAGTAAACTTACCAGTAATAGGAGGAGTCTGAAATGCGAAGGAATGAGATATGTCCAGGTAGTCAAAGGAGTCTTGATTGGTATCGGATGTTGTTGTTCGCGTCCTAATCCAAATTGATTGTTTGGTTGTGTCCGTTATCCAATTCTACTCCTGATGACTGCTAATCCGCCTTGACGATGCTACGCCTGACTAAGTGACTAGTGTCGGTACAGTGAGTGGTATAGTAATATATAGAGGATGGTATAGTAGATTTAGAGAGGAGGGTTGAATGAAGGGAGGCGAGTGAACACGGTTGGTTTCCAGTTGCTTGTTGCAGCAGTTTACGTACAAGTAACAAAGTGGCTGTTTTCCCTAATCACATTAGCTTTCTGTTCCTAATCCATTAGGTTTGATTGTTTGATCCCGCGTTTCAGTCTTCCAGGGTCAATCCCACGCGAGACCCTTTTGTCCGCTTTCTCCGACCAAGTAGGCGAGTGTGGCAGTGGAGGTGGAGGCAGAGATTTCTGGTTAGAAGGTGCGTCAAGCTGTTGACAAGTCACTTCATAGCAACATATACAGGTATCATGTCGACTACAGAGCAGGGTGCAGGACCCTCCACCGCTCCAGGGGAGGCAGGAAGTGAAGCAAAGAAGCCAGTGGTGGTTCTATGTATTGGAATGGCAGGATCAGTCAGTGGTACCTATAATGAGCGCGAAGGCATGACTAATTCTTGTAGGGCAAGACAACGTTAATGCAACGTCTCAATTCCTACCTACATACCCAGAACAAACCTCCTTATATCCTCAATCTGGATCCCGCCGTGGCCCATATGCCTTATAGCGCCAATATCGATATCAGAGATACAGTAGACTACAAGGAGGTGATGAAGCAGTGAGTACCCCTATGGCTGCCATGACTGCGCTGATGCTAGATACAAGCTTGGACCTAATGGTGGTATTTTGACGGCTTTGAATCTATTCACAACGAAATTCGACCAAGTGCTCGGCTTTGTCGAGAAGAGGGCAGAGACAGTAGAGTAAGCAGGCTGTGCTCAAGGATAAGATTGTAGCTGATAAGAAGCTATGTCCTAGTCGATACTCCTGGTCAAATTGAAATCTTCACATGGTCGGCCTCTGGATCTATCATCACCGACTCCATTGCCTCCACTCTACCCACCGTCGTAGCTTACATTATCGATACTCCACGCACAACGTCCCCGACGACGTTCATGAGTAATATGCTATACGCCTGCTCGTAAGCCATCCTCCAACCCATTGTAGCTGAGCTGATCGTCAGTATCTTGTACAAGACGAGACTACCTTTCATTATCGTCTTTAACAAGATTGACGTGGAGCCACATGATTTCGCCCTGGAATGGATGGAAGATTTCGAGGCGTATCAGAGAGCATTGAATGCGGCCAATGCTTCGGATGGGGGGGATGGGAGCTACATGAACAGTCTGATGAGTAGCATGTGCCTGGTATTGGAGGAGTTTTACAACAACCTACGTGTAAGTCTAGCCATTATATTCACTTGAGCCGAGACTGATATCCAGGCGGTGGGGGTAAGCGCCATGACCGGAGAGGGCATGAAATCGTTCTTTGACGCGGTAGAAGAGGCACGTCAAGAATATGAGACGTAAGTCGGCCTCCCAGTGAGACCGTAACCAGCTGACCAAAAGCGACTACAAGCCCGAATTAGATAGATTAGCGGAAGAACGCAGGAACAAGACCGAGGCCGACAAGAAGGCTCAAATAGATCGATTGATGAAGGATATGTCCATGTCGGATAAACCGGATAGGAAGAATGAGAATCCGTTCGGACCTCATCCAATGCACGAAAGAGTTGACCTGTATGTGAACACGATTCTGTCGTGGTTTTCAGCTGATGAGTAGGAATGCGGGCGAGGAAGGTTTAGATTCAGACGAGGAGCGTGAAATTGAAAGACAAGAGGAGGAAGAAGATGAGGCTGCCAATCAGCCCGAGATAGAAGCGGAAGAAGCTGGTGAGCTATAATATGTCCTCTGTTATCTCGCAGAACTGACGAGATAGATGCGTTGCCGGAAGTGCCGATGAGCGGGCATGGTGTCAATTGGCCCAGACCAGCTTGAGACTCCGGCGAGAGAGTGATCAGGTATGAAGACAATGTACGCATCTACGAGAATCATGTGTGTAATGTATATGCAATAATTACAATTCCAAACAACGTACAAAGTCCAGTCAAAGGAAGCATGAGCTCATGCTCTTTTATGTGGTATCAATCACCTAGTCGAGATGCTTGATCTCGAAAGCGGGCAACTGGTCACCACACTTCTCCCATCCCTCGTAACCCATTGCGACCTTCTCTAATTTCTCTCCAGCAACCTTCAAATCATCATTGACAATAACAATGTCATGGCCACCAGAAGGATCAACAGCATATTCCAATTCCTTCTTGGCAGCATCCAATCTTTTCCTAATTGATTCCTCGGTTTCGGTACCCCTTCCACTTAATCGAGATCTTAGTTCCTTGACGGTCGGAGGAGCTAGGAAGAGGAATACGGGTTCGAGAGGTGGGGTTTGTAGTGGGGCTTTTGCTTTCAATTGAAGGACACCTTGGAGCTCAATGTCGAGAATACATCGTCTGGGGTATAATTCAGATAATGCTTTGAAAGTCGTTCCGTAACTACCCATCAGCACCTCCCTTTGAGTTCTTTTACCTGTACACAAGAGGAGAAGGGACGTACCAATTACCACCGAATTGAGCCCATTCCAAGAATTCGCCAGCATCCACGCGCTTCATGAATTCATCCTTGGTTACAAAATGATATTCCCTTCCATTCTCCTCTCCAGCTCGAGGACTTCGGGTAGTGTGTGAGATTGAGAAACCGAATTGTCCAGGATGATCTTTGAACAACTTGCCGAGAAGTGTAGACTTGCCCGTACCGGATGGACCGCACATGACCAAAGGCTGGGCTCAGCTCAAGTGTTCAAGTGGGACTAGGTCGCGACGCGACTTGATTTAACTTTACTTACTCTGGATACGATATCCTGGTTGATCTGGCTAGAAGAGGACATTGTTCGATGAAGATGGAAGACAATCGATGGGCGAGGCTTGAAAATGGAGTGTAGACTGTATTGCCTAAGAAGGGATGGTAACATGTAGTTTTCAACTGTCCGTGTCTCAAAAGTCAGCCAACTTTGCCCCAGGTACCAAAAGTGGCGTTCCAGTTCAAGGCACTTTTGCTGACCACACAAGTTGATCCTTACAAAGGTCATATAATTTGCTTCAAAGATACAAGTGGCAAGCACGGTCGGCCGATATTGTTATATATGCATGAGGGTTCCGCGACGATTGATTTGATTTGATACATTTATACTACTTTTACATTAGTAGCTGCTGAATCACAGTTACTTGACAGTATCCGACAGAGCCACATCAACACGACATGCCGGACATATTCCTACTCGTCATCCGCTTCGTTATCGCTTCCTCCTGCTGCTGCTCGTTTCTGCCTCGTTGGAAGCCTGACGCCTTGTTTAGCGAAATGACGAGTCAAGTTGGTTGTCGGGATGACTCCTGGGAACCTTTTGGCAGAACTGCACAGTCAGTACAAAGTACTGGATGATTATAGAAGGTGAAAGGAACATACTAGACTGTGAAAGGTGTGCTGACGGCTTCAGCTAGTGCTGTCACTTTGTCGCCTGGGACGACCGATTGTCTCATCAACCTAGATGGCGTCAGCTAAGGTCGGATATGTTTTGGGAGGACATACGAGGTGAGATCTGTGAGACTGAACTTTAGTGCAAACACTCCTTCGGTCCTAACGCCCAGATCATGCGCGAAAAAGAACAACCCAATCTCCCCATTTTCATCCGTTAACCTCTGGCACGCCGTACACAACGATCCGACTAGGACGCGAGAATAATGCGCTTGTTGGCCCGATAAATGCGAGGCATTCGATAATCGAGGTTGTGTAGGTGGTCGAGGGGAATAATAGGCCGGATTGGAATATTCTTTATCTGTTATGTCGAATGCGACGTGACTTCCTGCCGTCGTCGGTCGGTCCCAGCTATACGCTGTTGGTTTCTCATAGCCACTGAAAGGCCTATCGTAAGATGAACTAGGTGGTCGATCTGAACCGTGGCCAGTCATGGGTCGATCAGACCCATACCCTGTCATTGGGCGATCTGTGCCTGTGGCAGTCAAAGGTCGATCGAATGGCGGTCCACTTTCGCGAATTGGCGTCAGGATATCCGTGGCGACTGTCGATATAGAGTCTTTATACCTCGCATCAGAGGGCGTAGAACCGTGGAACCAAGGTAGTGTGCTCGAGCTGGAAGAAGGTCGACCAAACGAATAATGATAGTCGTGAGAAATGACGTTCGAGCCCGAAGACGCATGACTATCACGACTATACGGTCGATCCTGCATTGCAGGCAAAGTAATTCTTGGATATTCACTGTCGTCACGCTCACGTAGTGTGATACTAGATATAGGTGGGAGGACGTATGGTTTTTCCGGTGATTCGAGCGGTTTACGTTCGATGTTGGGTCTTATTAAATGATGTGTCGGGGCGGTCGTAGGTCGGATGCGTTCCGGTAGGGCCGGCATAGGTCTAGGTACACTTTTACCTGCGTTCGTCAATGGCCGAGGTTGAGTTGCTTCCGCGTGATTAGACCATCCAGGCATCGTTGGCATTGATGGTAGAGGGACAGGTGGTCCAGTACGAGGTGAAGTACCGGGGGAAAGCACAGATGGATGAGAGTGTCCCGCTAATGATCAGCTTTTCGCCCCGAATCCCATTGACAACAACTCACGTATTCCATACACTGACTGCGGCCACATTCCAGGAGGATCGGTACGTGTCGGAGCAGTACTGGGCCTGCTTGGATGCTCAGAGAACGCTCTAGGGGGCGAGTCATCACGTGATGATCCTTGCGATGCGGGATGCATCACGACATTGCGATGTTTCTCCCCGTCCCCTGACCAAAGGTCCACCATGAGGACCAGGAAGTTTATACTAACATGGCTGAATATCAGCGTGGGTACGGATGTATGCGTGCTAATTCACCTTGGATCTACTACCTGACCATTGGCGTCTCGGACCCATAGGCGTAATATTGGAGGAGGAGACAGCGGTCTACGGTCCTGTCAATCAGTACGATTCGTGTCCCTATCGCTGTCCACTGACCTTGTCACCAAAACCACACGCTCGAGCCCTTTGAGGCTGCTGTATTATCTCCAAGTGATACGTCCTACCCGTGAGTGATTGATGAAAGAAACATTATGATATACTTACCATCCCCCGCCTCCCGGAGAAGCTGTAGACCCATTTTCACTCTCAAGCTCGTCCCATTCTCTGTCCACTCCCTGTCCAGGTCTAGGACTCTCATGGTACGATACCGATCGTGCCCTTGTGGCAAGTGGTGTATCACCGGGAGAAGCTGGACCGCGAGATCCGGATCTTTTGCGTTTATGTTTATGAGGAGGTAATATTGACGAAAGCGACGAAGGACCTGGATCGCCGGGTGTTATCGTTATCGCCGCTGATGTTGATCTTGATGATCGTGAAAGAGATTGATGTCTAGACATTGTATTGTAGTACAATGTCGATGTAGTCGAAGCGCGAAGCTTTGACAGATATTATTATATAAGACTGATGGCCTGATTTTCTGTATACTCATTGAAAGCTGAAGTATAGTGGCGGTATGGTAATGATGTATTCGATTGTGGTTGATAATGTGTAATGACACCGACTGTTACTATCTGTCGTGTTAGCGTCGTGATCATTTCTTGGAGATAGGTATTCGTTGACCGATACAAGGCCGGTAAGGAAAGAAAAGCAGACGGGTCTTAATACAAGCCTCGCGACTCCTCTTTGAACGACTCCTCACCGTTGCGACAGTCGAGGCAGTATCTCGTCGCTTCCCCTCTCTGTCTCATATTTGCCAGTGATCCCAGTCCAGCAAACCCTCGATTACGCGAGCCTGATCGCACGGCGGGATAGGCCTGTTGCCCCAGAGCGCAAGATCACGAGACATCGACACTCTCCCTCTCCGTCCTTTATGTCGGCTCATGTCTCAGCTATTCCTAATCTGCCCAAGCGTCCAAAGCTGTAAACAGCTCTTTCTTCGGACCAGCGGGATCCCCTGTACTGCAGCCCCCACTCAAAGGACCCCTCGACAATATCATTCCAAGATCCTGCTAATCCGTATGCCATCCTGGTCATGCTTACTCCACCACACGACTCTCAATAACGTCAAAAGAACCGACTTACACTGTTCTGATTTCTCCTCAATCTTCCTGTCCTTTCTTAACGCTTACACGTCGATATAGCGCAAGGTCGACCAAAGAGGCACGGCCTGAGACGAGTGATGACGATCCGTCCGCTCCACTGTCGACGAAGGTTCTATCTTTCGATATGTATCTCTTTCCTCAATCTTACACACTCTTCTGGAAACGTTTGGCGGTTATGGTTTAACTGGGTCTAGTCCACGAGCAACGGAGTTGAGCAATCGCGATTCTACAGTTCTCAATAACGATATCTTCGGTTTCAATCAATTCCGGAAACGATAGGAAATCAAAGCGAAACTATAAATCAGCTCAAATCAAACGGATTATCATACCGCGCAGCAGGAGATAGAGGAAGGATCGCCATGAATTAGAACAGGCTCGGACATGGGGGATGAAAGGACAAGGTGTTTGGGATCACCAGACTGTGGGGTGATTCAGAGATCTCAATGAAGGGAGGGAGGTGATCTCGTGAGCTCCTCCTCCACCGTGACAAGCTAAGACCTTTGATGATTTCAGTGGATGTAGGATTGGAGGCATGTGTCGAACGTCACCACCCCTCATACTATTCTTCATTCCAAAGTCATAGACATTCCGGTATCTCCGGAACCCATCCATTTACAATAAAGCACTCCACCCGCCTTGTTCCAGTCCCGTCGTTACCAGCCCCATCTTACACGACGGAATGACGAACTTACAATGATAGATGTCTATTCCCCCGCGTCTCGTCCCACTATATGTGACCCAATGATGACAAACAACAGATAGCGCCGACGAACGACCCAGGAGCTGTCAAGACTTGGCTTCGAATCGTTATCGCCAAGCGAGGTCAATCCATATACTTCGAGTGTAAACCGAGACGTGTAGCGCAGCAATTAGCGCATGTAGCTACTGATACTGAATGTCCCTGGTTTTGATATCCTGGGCAGACTTGGGCGAAATGTACCGACGCAGGGAGTAGTTGTATCCGTCGCTCGCTCGTATCTCGGAGGCTGCCGTGTTCAGGTGTATTCTGGAAAATGGACCGAGATGTATTCGTAAGAGGGTAGGAGCAAGAAGTGGTATCAGATGTTGCAGGTTGCATGTCGCGCAAGACAAGGGCACGACAATTCAGGTCCATTTCCGGTATCGTACAAGCCTGGAATATTCACAGGGTTTACAGGGTCAACTCATGCATCCGGTTCTTAATTGACAGGGATACATCAGAGGGTCATGTATACAAAGTGTTAGCGTTTATAGTTTATACAGGAACATCCGAGGGGGATCCAGGAGATATCAAGGGTATTTAAGAAATGCACTAAGATCAATTCGGAAACATGGCTGATATCCCATCAAAGTACGTCGTCGAGCAAATGACTCACTGAGGCTGATGATCGAGATCCGTCCATTACGTTTGCAGCGTGCAGATAATTGTGCAGTGCAGCCACTCCAAAGATCCCATTCAGCATACATCAATTTAACCAAAAAGCCACAGGCAGATTGGAGTGGGACGATGAAGGAGCACACATATATTCACACCAGGTCCTTTGACGATATGATGGTAAGATGTCATTGCCCTGTTGCTAGTGAGCTTCCTCGGCAAAGGCACACCCGTAGTGCGAAGTGCCTGTCTTTCACAGCGAGAGCAAGCGACCGGTTATCGTCATCAGTGTTCGGGCGGACCTTTACCTTGGCGTTGGGTTTGGGAAGGCGTTTTGACCGACGTCAGCGTGGGCGAGCACCACAAGTACTGGGAGATCGTGCAGTATGCGTAGCGTCCACAGTTGAGCCAGGAAGGACATGTGCCGCTAAATACTGAATTGGGCTTCATGGCATATCACATCTCATATCTATTACTCTTTCCCTACGAACTATACAGCAGCAACGATAGCTTCGGCCGAGTTGAGAGCGCCAACCATCTTGACGCACTCTCGTCGTCTAGCGACGATATCTGGTGACTCCTTTAGTAATTCCTCTAGTACGTCGGGCTTGTACAAGTTCTCTAGTAGTTCCCTTTGTAGATTCTCCTTGGCGTGGTTGACAAGTGTAAGAGTGATAGCTTTAGGGACCATGTCGATCATTTCTCGCTTGACCACAGAGTAGTATGACTGGATGAGAAGCTCTGTGATGTCAGCGGTGGTCCATGCGAGAAGGGGTGTACGCACTGATAACATCGGTCTCCATAGTCTCTCGTTCACTCAGTCCAGAAACAGGCTTGATGATGGAAGGAGGAGCTTCCATCGCGCTCATACCCTTCTTTCTAGGTGTCTTGTCCTTGTTGAAGAAACTTCCAAAGAAGCTGCTGTCATCCTTCTTCAAGTCCGTATCAAGGTCCTTGCCGTTATTGAGCTGACCAGCGCCGAGCTTGCCGGACTTGGGATCGATAGGCTTCTCTGGAGGCTTGTTGGCGTTCATACGTTCCGAGACGATCGCGAGGGCTTTGTGGCCGTTCAGGAAGTCTGGGTGGGTGGTGTTGATGTAGCAAGCCTGAGCAGCCACCATATCGCTGACCAGCTTGTTGGTGGGGGTCATGAGAGATTTGAAAAAGGTAATGACGACCAGGTTGAATCGGTCCTTGAGCTCGGGGTACCTCTTGAAGGTAGTCTACAGTCTCAGCACCTCCATTACAGGCAGACTACTGAGTCGCGACTCACGGTCTTGCTGAGCAGCTGTCCGAGGATCCGAATGAGCTCATCATAAACCAAAGCACAACACTTGAGAGCAGGCTCCTCCAATCTCCTAATCTGCTGCTTGACGATAACCTCGAAAGCAGTCGTACCAACAAAGAGCGAAGGAGTGGATCCGGAAGAGTTGTAGAGAATAGTCCGAATATCACCATCCTTGACCTGGTCAAATGGATCGATACCCTTGACACCATTGTTGAATAGCTCGTGGAAGACGAAACTGATTCGAGCTCCACCTGAAAGTTCATTGAGCGAAAGATCATTGGTGTTTCCGTCAATTGCTGAGCGGAACTCGGAGGTGAACTCAGTAATGGTAGATAGAACGACCGAACCAGGATTTGTCTCGCCCATTGGTCCACCGAGAGCGAGTAGCTCAGACTGATATTTGGCGAGCTGAGAGCTGATTCGCTGCTTGATATCGGGTAGGGTGTTTCGAATATGGTGCATTAGGATCTGACTTTCAGTGCTGCCCAGGCGGAAATCCCATCTCACTCACGAGGTTGAGCTTCCTAGAAAGCCATCCGGTACCACAGTACTGGGCCTTTGAAGCGTAACTGGGATGGTTCTCAAAGAATTTCTTCTCATTGTCTAAAGAGGACGAGATGGTCTTCGATTGCTCAATATCCCTCTGACCTCGGTTGACAACGGGGACATAACCGAGCTTCAAAGGGATAACTCTTCCAGCCAAGATATCCACAACATCCGTTCCCTGGTCCATCAGATCCACCTTTGTCAAAACACCAATAGTCCTTGTTCCCTCGGGATCGGTTTCACGGGCCATCTTCAAACCGTCGGAGTTGGCCAGATCAGTGTTGGCGGCGGTAACGGCAAGAATGATGGCATTTGGCTTGGAAATGTATCGCATCAGCATATCTCGGATTTGCTTTTCGATATCTCGAGGTTGATCTCCAACGGGAACTTTGGTGAGACCGGGAAGATCGACGAGGGTGAGGGTCAGGACGTTGGGGGAGAAAATTCGGAGATTGATAGGATTGGGAGAGATACCTGAACATCAGACAAGCTCTTTCTAGGCGTTGCGGTACTTGCCAGCATTCTTTCCAGTCATTTTCTCGGTATCTCGGACGATCTCATCCCTGATCTTGCTAAAATCATGGAACTTCTGTCCTGGCAGATGCAGGAACTCTCCCCACTCATCTGCGTTATCCTCATTGAGCGAGGTCTTGGCCACAGAGTCTTCTACGTTATGAGCTTAGTCCTCGCGAGAGGCCATGTCGACTTACCTAGCTTCTCCTCCTTTCCGGCGCCATTAGCCTTAGGCGTTGCGTTTCGGTGAATCAATTGAAGAACCAGAGGTCGACGAGTGACGATACCGGTACCTCGAGGTAGAAAGTCTCGTCCTACGATATTCTGCCTCATCAGCTTCTTGCTCGTATTGAATTGGGACATGCCAGCTTACCTCTAGAACGGATGACTTTCCACTACTCTGGGATCCAATGACGGTGATCTGGGGAAGATCCTGATCATCAGCGTGGAATCGGAGTTGAGGTCCACTAGCTTACAATGTTATTAGCAACACCAATCGATGCAAAGACATCTTGTAGCTGAGGAGTCAGCGATCATCCTGCTTGTATGCGCCGTCGAGTTTACCTTGTTGACAAGCGAGATTAACTGCTGATCCATGATGGGCAAGCACGGTCGTTTGGGTCGTCAAGTCGTGGACTACGAGTTAGCTCTGTTCGTCACCACTCGGTGTGCATTGCTGCTTCTTTGTGTGAGCGGGATCGCTCTAGAGGAAAAGAAGGCAGGTGGCACCGCAAAGGTATTCCGCCAGGTATCGCGCAGTAAGCGCCTCTGTCCTACCAATCCCGGCGACCCCAATTCGCGAAGCAAACCAGAAAGTATAGACTCACATGTATGTATACTACTTGGGGACTGAAAGAGTGCTCTACGTCGAGCAGGTATATCAGTTGAGTATAGGAGAGACAGGAGGATATAGACAGAGTGAGATGGGTGACACGCTATCAACTCGCCTTGCTCTGGAATTCCCAAATGTGGCAATTACTCGCGATGGAACAATGACGCCCAACTTGACATCTCCCCACTCTATCTCGTGACCATTCATCATGCCATACATATCCACTGAAGCGCTAGTAGGGGGGGCGATTCTGATAGGCCTGGCTCTAGGGTATCAATATATCCCACTACCTAGCTCCGTGGCTTCGGGGACGAGTAGCGGGAGCTCAAAGAAGAAGAACAAGAATAAGAAGAAGTCGGGCAAGGGGAGTTCCGGGCAAGAGGGGATTAGCGACAATGTCGAGTCGATCAGACAAGAGACATTGGGCAAAGGGAAGAGAGCCGATGGAAGTCTCGAGCAGCCTGGCGCGAAAGTCAATGGCGATGTCAACAAGGGGCAAGCGTCGTCAGCTACATCGTCAAAACCCAAGACGCTCGCACAGAAATTAGCTCCTCAACCGCGCAAGACCAAGGTTGACGAGTAAGTTGCTCCATGACGATATACATCAAGCTGATTATTCAGTATGCTCGCGCCAGAGGACCTTCCAGGACAACACGCAAGGGTCATGAGAGTCGCAGGACCAGCTTCGACATCATCTCCCGTACTCGCACCACCGATCGAGCCAGAGCAGAAAGTCGAAAAGTACTCAGATGACTACGCTTCCTCCTCTGACGATGACGAGGAGGAGAAACAGACAATCTCCGCTTCTGGTAGTGGTGGATCACAAAAGCGGGAAGATGATGGGTGGGGTGTGGTCGCAGGGAAGAAGAAGAGTCAGTCGCGTGACTACATGTATTCCGCATAGCTGATGAGCAGAACCTATTTCGATCAACTTCTCATCCAATCCCCAAACTGCGACTTCATTACCACTACCCACAGCAACCAAGGTTCAGCGCAAGAACCAAAAGAAGGCCGAGGCAAATAAAGCGGCAAGGGCGGCTGAGGAGGAGGAACGCTTAAGGCGACTTGCAATGCACAAGCGACAACAAGAGAAGTGAGTCAACGTGCTCATTCCTCGGACCTCGTGCTAACGACCCAGAGCCAAAATTGACGATCTGTATGGTCCAAGTAAGAAAAAGGGCGGGAACGTGGGCGGTGGTCAGACCGCGAATTCATCGAAGGCGACGCTTGATCACAACGGGAAGCTGATTTGGGATTAGACAACAGAGTGTTCAGAGGTTTTGTCATGCATGACGTTTCATTCATCCAACAGCCTATCAATGATCGTGGGATCAGGTGTGATTCCCATTTTCGCGAGATATTCGTCCGACCAGAACTTGTTCTGATGACGGTGTCCGGCATCACACAATATAGTGACTATCCTTGATCCCGAGCTGAGGCGTTTAGCGACCCGCACACAAGCCAGGAGATTACAAGCACTACTGGATCCGAGATATAGTCCATCATGCTCAACCAGATAACGAGACATGGCGACGGCTTCGATGTCGGATATACGGTATGCGTCGTCTATCATTTCAAGTCCCAGGGATAGATTGTGTGTTATTCGATTGATTCCAATTCCCTCTACTACCGTATCCACCTGATGTCGCCTTTTCTTTCCCTCACTCTCTTTCGGATCATACATGACATTGTACTTGACTTTGTTGAATAGCCCAGATCCCTCTGGGTCAGAGAGGACCAGCTTGACCTCGGGGACGTGTTTCTTTAGGAAAGACCCAGTACCCGATATTGTCCCACCAGTCCCAGCTCCGCTGACGAATGCATCGATCATACCTCCAGTCTGTCGGAGGATCTCGGGACCAGTTCCCCGATAATGAGCTTTGTAATTACTTTCATTCTCGAATTGATCTGCGAAGAAACCTCGAGGTTCAGACTCGAAAGTCAACATTGGACCTAGACCGAATGTGGATTTGGGGGTCGAATGGGAGATTTCGGATGACGATGCGGTGGTGGTGACAAGAATGTCATCTTGCCGGGTCTTGCCAGTGAGGTGCCCGTCCGTCAGAGTCGTCTTGCCGAACTCGGATGCGCGTTTACGTGCGAGGTTCTGAGCATCAGTCTCGATCTGCAAGCTAATGGTATCGACCTACGACAAACTAGAAAAGAGAGAACCGGGTCAGCGGAAGATCCTGACTGATACGTTTGGATCTCACCTGTTTCTCGTCGATGATGCTTGCTGGGTTCTTAGCTTCACAGTCACAAGACGCTGAAATGACCTACCTGGACGGACCCTCTCGACTTTTGCTCCAAGCTTTTCCAAAACCAAGACCTTATCCATAGCAACATCGTCCGGCATGACAATACAGCATCCATATCCCTTTGCTCGTCCGACAGTAGCCAGTGATATTCCTGTAGATCCTACTGTACCTTCAAAGAGAACTGTACCAGTGTGGGGGTGTATCAGACCTTGTTCTTCTGCATCCTCGATGACTGCCTAGTCAGCTTATTTGAAGGGTGCGGCAGTTTTTAGTCATACTCTGCAGAGCAACTCGGTCTTTGACAGATCCTCCTGGGTTCAGATACTCGGCTTTGCCCTATAAATCAGCTTGTCGCGATCTGACTATACTCACGAAGATTTCGACGCCCAATTTATCGCTCAGCGAATTGATCCGCACCAAGGGCGTATTACCTGTTGATCAGTTCCCTTCTATCTCACGTCGCGGCCCATACCGATCAGTCCGATAACGCCTGGAACGACCTCATCGCTTCTCAGCTGAATAGGTCGAGGCGGTATGCGCTGTACAGCCCTCCTTCGTCTCCACCCTTGTGCCAATAACGCGAGCGATGTGGACGATAGCGAAAATGTAATTCCAACTGCGATGCCGATCAATAGATCACGAGTGAATCGAGTAGGAAGGCGTAAGCGACTCCATATATTCGTGAAGATATCTGTCCAGGCCATGACCTGTGCGCTGATGGCTGACGCGTAAAGGTAATTTAATCGAATTGGTCTGGAAATAAGAGCGTGTAACAGGCACGATTATGATTCAAGTCATGACACCTCCTCCTTCGGGATACATCAAGTGTACATGCAATTGCACCTCACTACTTGGGCATAACCTCTGATACATGAGATGGACGAAATCAGCGAGGAGGCATCAGTACGAGTGCTTGATCGGAACGATGAGAGCCATTCGTATGTGGAGTCTCCAGATACTCGAACATGTCCATCGGATGGGACACCGAAATATAGTTTCATCAGACACGCAATCTAGGAGCCAAGCATGACGCCGGCTCATGAAATAGTCAGGAAATAACCAGCATCCGAGCACATCCAATGTTCCATATCACTCGACTACCCTGGACATGAACATGAAGAAAGTCAGCCGAAATCAGAAAGCGAGCAAGCAGCAAACCGGTCATTCCGTTTTGGGTGGAACATGGCGAGTTCAGTCAATAGCAGCATGGATCGCTGCTTCGATTTCAATATTCATCATCATATGTCTCACTACACTTACTCTCCTCAGGTTTCTATCAACTAGGACAAGGATCGCTATCACCACAAAATTCGTGACTTGACAACGACGGAAAATTAACGCCTCGAGCGTTCTTTACACCATAACAACATGCCGCCTCATACCATATCGCCTACTCCCCAATCGTCGGGCCTGGGGATCTCGTTTTCCACTCTGTCCCCTTCGCCAGTACACGATGACCGGTCAGATCGCCAACCAGTATCATTCACCGGTATTGGTGCGATGCCTCGGCCAACAGCTGCTGCCGGGCCTTCCACACATGCTCAGACGCAAACAAGAGTCCTGCCAAGAGCTCTACCTCCAACCAGTACGAATGGTGCACCACTGTACCAGCCTGGCTTTTCGCTTCGCCCAACACATACTCGAGGCGGATCCAAGGGATTCAATACCTTCAGTGCGCTTCCTCCTCATCAAGCTCAATCGCAACCACAGCTAGGATCCCGGTCTCCACAGTCATCTCATCAACGTCAGAGATCCGAGGTCAAGGGCTTCATACCCCGTGACGATATTTCGGTCGAGTCGGAAACGCAATACTCGCATCACGACGACGATGAGCAACCTCTGCGAAGACCTTCGGTAGCGAGTAACGGTACGACCGGAAGCAAGCAATCCTCGAGACGGAAGAAGAGCGGGGACTTCTTGCGAAAGATGTCACTGGGCGGAGAAGAGACAGTGGGAGGCGGAGCATACGTTCCCATACCAGAAGTCGAGGAGAGGGAGAGACAAGAACAGGGTTCACTGGAAATCACTCGGACAAGGAGCTCTACTCTCACTTCTACAATCGCGACTGGCGCCATCACCCACAATGGGACGTCTATCGGCGGGCCTACACCTTCGGACACTCTCCACACTTTCCATCCCGGCTCATTCCCGCTCCAAAATGGGATCCACGAAAGACAGATATCGCAAGACATCCCCGCTTCACGTCATCGACCTCTAGCTAGGGGTATGTCGAGATCGAAATCGACACCTATGAACTTGCAGCCCGTCGAAGAAGTCCAGGAAAAGAGGATCTCTGATCCTTCAACAGGTATGCACTCGCGCAATCGTGTGCTCCTCAATGCCGAAGCTGGTGGCATGATGTTGGCTTTCTCGCCCGGTGGGCAGTATCGACCTGGACAAGCGATCGTCGGACCGGGCAGTACACTCATGCAAACACCCGCCTCGGTCTCTGAGCAAAAGTCGTCATCTGCCGAAGACATCGAAGAGAGCCTCAAGTCGCGACCTTGGAGCAACAGCACCATGTCGCAGCACATGCAGAACAACTCGCTTGGTCATCGTGCTAGGTCTCTTTCAGATGGTGCCGCCATGTTGGCTCGACAAGGCACTCTCTTTCACCCTGGATCATCGAAACAACGATCCTCGGCTGAACTGAACCTGATGCTCGGTCAACCGAAATCAAGACGACTTTCCGGTACCCGTGTCCTCCCCCCACCTGATCTCGAGGCATGGACTATGGCTGGTGGAGCTACAGATGAAGTCAGACTGGAAGCTGCCAAACGGAAGAAGGCGAGAGTGGAGGTGGACGTGGTTCTCGAACGGGAGTGCGTAGTAGAAGGTGGAGAAGTGAGAGGGAGATTGGAAGTCCGAGTCACTGGCGGTAAAAGAGGAGAAGGACTGCGAGTCGCAGGAGGAAAGGTCCGGGTCGTCGGATTTGAGGGTGAGTCTTTTCAGGATCTGCACTCACCAGGCCAGGCTGACTCGTAGACATCTCGGCTAGCCAGCGACATATCTTCTATCACCAACCGCATGCCCTCTCAGTCTTTGACCGCAACGAGAACTCGAATGAGCCACTACCGTCGTTATTCGCTTCTGGACCTGACGACGAAGGATACCGCCTAGCTGCCGAAGGCACCCACATCATCCCATTCCGAATGCGAATCCCATTGGGAGCCGGAGCCAAAGGGTCTTTCTCGACACCCGGCGGAAAGGGTCCCTGTGTCCGTTACGTTGTCGTGGGGAGTGTCAAGCTGTACATTCCTTCGTCAATGAAGAGAAGTATTGCCCATTTCTACAGGTCTATCGTAATCTTACCATACTTGAATCCCTCTATCGTTCTATCGCCGAGCTTCGATCCTATCGAAAGTGTGATCGAAGGTGGGTTGGGATGGAGTCTGGGCGGGGAGAAAGGAAAAGTCGAGATGAGGCTAGCATTGGGTAGACGGACTTGGGTAGCGGGTCAAAGAGTCTGGTGCGAGGTGGGAGTGAGGAACAATAGTAACAGAAAGGTAAGCCACGTCTGTCCTGTTGTATGGAGCAAGGCTGATGATCAGATTAAAAGCGTGACTATAGCTCTATTACAGAATGTCCAGACATTCACTCCAGATTCCGCACTGAATACCGATTTCGCATCCCGCCTTAGACGAAAATCTGCCAATTTATCAAAAGATGGTATGGGAACTCCCGAGATGGACGCGTGTCAGACTTCGACGGTCCGACGGAAGATGGCCGAGGAGTCTATGGAGGCTGATTCGACCGGGCCTGGGGAAGGACGGGTCACTGGAAAGTCTTGGTGGACTGGAGTGGAGCCTGGACAGAGGGATCATTGGGACATGAGCTTGTTGATCCCAGTTCGTCACCCTTTATTTTTTTTCTTTGAGCTGTACTAATGACGTAGACTGGACTGCTCACCATTCGGCGAACTCGTCTAATCGAGGTCACATACACCTTGAGGGTCACTGTCAATGGTTCAATCTACACCGACTTGCCCGTCACGCTCATCAACTTCCTGTCCATCGATCCACCTCCGATGCCCGGAGATGGCACCCTTAGCCCCGCCTCGGTAGCTGCACGGACCAATATCGCAACCGCACATCCGGCACCCCCTCACCAACAGGTTTCTCGTATGACTTCGGAAATGAGTCTCAACAGCTCAGGCAATCCAGCGCGAGCCAGCTCGACCACCCTGCACATTGACGCTCTTCTGCAAGCCGGTCGGGCCAGAGCAGAAGCGGAGGCTCAGGGGACAGAAGCCGCCAACGCCAAGTCGAAGACACGACCACAATCGATTGGCTCAGAGTACACTTTACCTCATACTCGATCTTTGGCCGACTTCCTCGCAATCGATCCACCGCCGTTGCCCGAGATGGGAGGTCAGCAAAGGCGTCCACCTGCTCATACCATGGCATCTTACCTCTCAGACCGATCTGATCATACCAACGAGGCATCAATGTCTGACGAAGGGGACGATCAGCTAACGGATCAACAATTACTCGAAAAGCGACAAGCTGCTGGACGTCAAAAGTCTCTGGCTCTCGCTATCAGCAGAGCAGAACAGCGAGCTCTGGAAGCTATGGAGGACCTTGAGAGGGGGGATGGCTCGGGACAAGATCATCCGTCTCTAAGTCCGGGAATAAACAGCATCCAGCACGGGCAATTCAAGCCCGACGGTACGCCATTCGAGCATGAGGTCTACGAGATGGGTCACATGCCTCCTGTACCTGATTTGCCTGGTCGTGATCAGACCGAGTCGAGACTACGCGTCAGAAATACTAGTCCTGTCCCAGACGAGGATGATGACGATACCATCGAAGCAGGTGATCAGACAATCCTACTGGATCTAGTCCGAGATCAGCTGCCCGAGATTCGATCATCCACCCCACTCGACTTCACTATGTCAGAAGAGCAGGGCTATGATTACACCCCTGAAGTGAAAGCGACAGATTTCAACCCGGTCTCCCCCAATCCTGATCAAGGCGATGCATCACTTCGCGCTCGATTTGCCGATCTTGACCCATATGCGGGTATGAGCCAAGATCAAATGGCTAGTCAGACTCGATCACGATACGATTCTATCGCCATTTCAGAAGTCGAAAGTGAAGTCGGGCAAGTCCATGGCGCAGTCAAGCGAAATCTATCAGTGCGACTCCCTGCTCGGCTGATCCCTTCTGACGGAGGAGATCACGTGATGAACTCGGCCAATCGATCTACCTCTTCTCTACAACCCGAGGTCCGACACGATAATGCGGCGAGACAACCTTCACCTCTTCGAAATGTCCAACAGCTGCCCAGCGATGAAGTCCGACCAGGAAATAGTGGTCTTCGTCCACTTACAACATCACCTTTCAACCGCAACTTCGACCATGGCCAGCTTCACGACCACTTGGGTCCATCTCCCAAGTCCCAACCTCGGGACCGGATGCCTTCGCATGTCAGCACAGCTGGATCTGACCGAAGTAGAACTCAATCTAATCTTCGGCGTCCGATTAGCGTCAACTCTCGGTACGATCCCGCACAAGAGGAATCACCAGGTCTAGCTCCATCCGTCGCCTCAGATTCGGCAAGCTCCGAAGGTCACCTCGAAAGCCCACCTCATAGTGCTGTGGCAATGGACGTCAACATGATCCCGTCCATCGATTCCGGTGGGACAGCAAAGAGCTCGATCAGTAGTCTCGACCCTCAGAACTGGACACAGGAAGAGCAGGAGGTCGATCCACAAGTCTACCTTCAAGAGCAGGCGACCTACTCCAACCGCCGATTGCCTGATACGCCCAGCGCAGCACTTGTCGATACGCTTTCGTCCGCATCACACTCTGCTCCAGGCTCTCCTCAGACCGTAGAATCAATGTTGCCTTCAGTCAGGACCAAAATTGAACAGCTCAATACTCGCGAAGAGGCCCTAAGGAAGTTTTCGGTCTCTGGCGCTTTATCACCCAGTACACCCCGAGCGTCAATCAGCTCGGCACCTCGGGGATCCATATCGATCGATCCTAGACATTCCGTCATTTCGACTAACATGCCGCTGGTAACCTCGCCAACAAGTACAACAGGCCGATACACCCCTCAAGCCATGTCGCCTACTTCCCCTTCGTCCATCCCGGCCCACCTCATGACTGATCAGTCACCCTCAAAGCGCAGGTCATACACGACTGCACTTGGTCCGCGAGCTGGCAGGACCATGTCGGACGAATCGTCGACCGCGATGCATAGTCGAAATCCCTCGACTCACAAAGTCGGAAATACCACTTTTCTCACTAAGCGGTCGTTCGCACAGTCTCGGCACATATCGCCGGCGGTGACGTCGCCGTCTTCGAGCTATGCCGACTCGCCTGTCACATCGCCCACCTATTCCTATCTCACTCCGCTGGAGGCGTCGAGGAAGCCAGAACGTACTCTCAGTATCAGCTCGACCTCAACTAGTGCGACTTCTATCGAAGCAGCATTAATGCGACGACCGGGTGGGCCAAGGGGACCTGCCAGTCCTGCAAAGAAAGCTTCTCTACCACAGGACCCTCGGTATGATGTCAATGTATTACGTCGGGCACAGTATGGACATGTCACTGAGGAAGATGATTCCGAGGGATTGGTGTAATTTTCCGGAGTCTTACTCCACATATAATGTTCGCAAAAGAATTGTACATCTAGTATCGTGTATGTAAAAGCCCTTGGACATTCTTGGATACTATGCAGCAGCGTCATTTACGTCCTTCACACAGTCTTCCTCCCCTTCTTGACCTTCTTATTGCGCTTGATCGATACCAGCTCTTCCCACTTGTCAAGTTTCTCGACATCAAGCCCATGTCGCTGTAGCTCTCCGCTGCAAACATCAGCTGGTCTCGAAGGTAGATTCAAGGAAGCTCACCTGTCAAACTCCTTCAACAGAGCCATCCCGAATCTATCCCACGCTTCCCCGATCCTTCCATTCATGATTTCCTTGAACTTGAAATCCCCCATATCCGGTCCCTTGATTCGGAACATCTGAATCTGGGTAGGTGCACCTCGCATGTATGCCGACATCTTCCCTCTGGAATCGGGAGGCAGAGAAAGCCAGACCGCAAGTCGAAGCTCCTCGTAACGGTCCTGAAGACGGAAAAGAGCTCTGAGTGGCGTGGCTCCTGCTTGCGACGACGATGGATCCAGGTCGGAGCCGGAATCGCTCTCGGATCCAGAATCGTCATCTTCGTCGCTTTCAGAGGCTATGCTCTTCGTCATTGGAGATCTAGGTGGATCGACTATCGGAACAGTATCTAGCCAGTCCAGTCGTTGAGGGATGGCCGTCAACACAGCAGAGTGACGATTGGCCAGAAGTAATTGAGCAAACTCCAAACAGTCGTATAGTATCTGCTCGGCCTGTTCTTCCCAGTGCACTGCCTTGTGCTCTTCCTCGCTATCCCTGTCCTCGCAAATCTGATGCGGTGACCCGAATGACTTCGAAGATTCACCTCGAACATTCGGTTTGACGTCCTGCTCATCGCTGCTCGCCGACGAGTTCGCGTAATTAGAAAGCAATTCCGGGGTAGATGATACCGATCTTCCTCTGGCCCTAGTCTTGATATTTACTACATCAGCACTGGCCAATGCGGTGGCGAGTTCGCATTGAGTGAGACGAGTCTCTAGCGCAATACGGAGCGGGCGACGTTTCGCGTCGTCCTCTATTGCCTTCATTTTCGCTTTGCTGATCTTAGGCGACGGGTCACAAGAGTCCTCGAGGGTCAAGGACTCGACAGTCGATAGATGACGTGTGAACATGGCAAGTATGTCGAGGTGGTGTATAGCTTCTTCCTCGTGATCCTTCACTGGATCGGCTTGGGATGCTTGGCTAGCCGAATCGCGTAATGCCTTCTTGCCGCCGGGCCGTTGTATGTGATGATGCTGTATTGCGACGGTGAGCTGTCGAGGTCGATCAAGAAGCGGAGTGAACAAATGTGATCCGTTGTCCCCGGGCGGAAACATGGCCCCAAGTAAGTGAGGTATCCAGACCTTCTGACCTTCTCCTTGCATCTGCTTGTACGTCTCGCAGTACCCCGACAGACAGTCTTTTGCGGCCTTAGCCATTTCCCAGTGCCATTCCCCATCACCGCCCACTCGAGAAGCGATATGAAATCCTCTTAGATACCCCTCAAGGAGCAGCTCCACTTGCGCAGCCGAGATTCGCGTTGTCGTCGAGTCCTCCTTGAAGCGAGAAACAAAGTTGCGTAATCCCACTAACGCTTTGACGGCTTCTTCGAGCTCGACTGTCTGGTCGGACTCGGCGAAAGTGCTTGCCAGACGAAGAGCCGCCAGACGGTCCGTAGAAGGAGTAGACGGCTTTCTACGAAAGAAGGGAAGGGACAATAGGGAAAAAGGTCTGACGAGAGCGGCTGCCATTTCTATCTCGTCAGTCAGAATCAGACAGAGAGCGAGAACCAATTTACCATGATCTACGAACAGCCCTTCCAGCTCCGGGAGCTTACTGATCCATTCACATTCCAGATTGGACATGATCAGCGATGCTTATATCTCTGTCAGTAGCGAAAGTCATGATCAGGTATGAAGGTTATTGAGCTTTGGCTTGAGAGTGTGTGTGTGACGACAATCCCCCTTGCCCTGTTTCAGCCTCGAGTGTGTATCTCCTGGTCAATCTTGTTGTACCTAGACCGGCTTGTTTCGATCCTATGACCAATCATTGACAATGCTCCGAAGCTGCGATAGATATCAAACACCACCCTACCCATCCTCATTGCCGCTGACAACATCCATTCAGTGCCAAGTGCCACCTTTACACTCCCTTCTTTTTGCCCAGACGTTCCATTTCGAGCCCCGCTTTTACGCCTCATCCTAATTGCTACAGTCAGAACGTGCAACACTATACACTACACTCACCCTACGCGCACCATCATGTCTCACTCAACCACTCCACCGAAAGAGAAGGAGTCTTCATGGTCGAGTCGACTCCCGCTCGCCAATACACCTTTGCCATCATTTCGACCAAACATGAGTGGACTGCGGACAGCTTTATTGGGATACCTCGGTGAAGTAGAGAGAGCGATACAAGGACAGCAAGGACAACAGCAGCAGTATGTGGACGAGCCCAAGGACTTTGGCGCAACCAGCAGTGAATCTACTGGACTTTCCTCGGATGAAATGGACGAGGAGGGCCGGTCGTCAGCTGTGGCTTCCGGCTCGAGAGATGGATTACGGCAACGGGCTGCGCTAGGAGTGACTGGCAATAGTCAAGGTCCCAGTACCCCCACCGGACTGCACGAAACCAACCGGAGTCTACTCAATCACCTTTCGGCACTCCGAGAGGATGTTCGGTCATACCTTCAGCCCAAACTTTCTGTACCGCCCATCACTGTCCCTTCAATGCCTAGTCGAGACTGGCTCCGTAGTCTACCGTCAAAGCTGAGTGTGGTCGATATTGGTGTCGAGTCTCCACTCTCACCGGAATCGAAGGGCAAAGGCAGGATGCCAGATTTCGATACAGGCGCAGTCGAAAATGCTAGGAAGAGGGTACTGGAGACCGTACGCACGTTGTTGCCGTCTGAGGAGTGGGCAGGTTGGGAAAGACTCGGTTGGGAGGATCAGGAAGATGAACGCGAGTCATCCCTGAGAGGAAGGAGAAGGGCAGTGTCGGCTTCGATACATCGTGATCCAATGTACGACGAACAAGATGAGGAAGAGGATGAGCCAGAGTACCTGTTTCCCAATAGGACACCGGCATCACAACAAGCCATGGCAAAAGCCACAAGACGACAGGCCATCCGCTCCACTTCCTTCAGCGGCGCTCTTCTATCACAAGAGGTAGACCACCGAGTCGCAAAGACCGCTCGACATGGTTTCATCTCGGCGCCGATGACACGACGGACCACAGGACTGCCCTCGTTCGGTCAGGTAACTTCAGAGTCTGAGGATGATCTGGATGCTGCGGCGGTACACGATCAGCTGGAGATCGAGGAGATGAAGCAGCTATTGGAACAGCAGTTGGAAGATTCTGGTCCAAGTATCGCCGAGGCTCTTCAAAGAGCCGAGGATGGCAACAAGTTGATCACCTACGACGACCTACCCTTCTGGTGGAGGAACAATGAGCATATCGTTACTGGATAGTGAGTTGCTCCTACGGCTCTGATCCTTTTGCTAACGACACAGTCGGTTCATACCACTTCATGCAAAGACCGGTCCTATACCCCTCATAAAGTCAGCCTTCACATGGCACAATGAGACAGGTGAGCTGGCCATACCATGTCTTGTATATAATCTGACAGTACAGTCAATATCCACTCGCACTTTATTCCCACCTTACTCATCACGGCAGCTATACCGGTACGTGGAACCCCGACTTCCGGCTGCTCTGACTGACATACTAGCTTGTGCTATGGGCGTCGCCTTTGACCGATCCTCACCCTCTCGATACGTACATCATAGCCCTGTACCTGCTGGCTGCAGTCGCTTGCCTCTCATCGTCAGCCAGCTGGCATGTGCTCTCAGGATGTGCATCGAAGAAATGGTTCGAGTGGGGTGCATGTGTTGACTGTAGGTCCACTTTGACCTCTCTGGTATTCCAGCTGATGTCTAGATATCGGGATTGCCTGTGTGTGGGATAGCTTCCAACGTGGTCGAGGCTGATTCCTTAGGGCTGATTGCTGCATCTTTCGGTACGGTCGCGTACAATGGCTTCTATTGCCAACCCAAGACGGTCATGCTGTACTGCGGTACTAATGCTTTGTGCGGTGCTCTGGGTTCGTATCTCCCTTTCCAGAAATGGTTCAACGAGAGGCGTCACAAGGTAACTTATTCACACACATAGAGCGCCAATCGCTGACGAGCAGAATGCCCGTATCGCATTTTTCCTTTTCCTGAATTTCGCGATGATCGCGCCAATGGTCCAACTCTTCTACCAACACGGATATGAGAAGGGGTCTAAGTTCGTCGGTAAGTCTTCGCTCAGCGGCATAACGGACACTAGGCTGACCTTCAGCACCGTTCGGTTTAAGCGTCATCACCTATGTGATTGGCCTACTGTTCTACGCATTCCACATCCCAGAGTGTTTCTATCCAGGTAGATTCGACACTTGGGGCCACTCTCATCAGGTATGTGTCTGTACCCACCAGGCGGGCACCAGGACTGATGTGTTAGGTATGGCATGTCGCTATTGTCATCGCTATCATATTGCATTACAGGGCGACCTTCGTGGCGTACCAATCGAGATTCGAATACTCCTGCGCGATGCCTGATGCCGGACAGACAGTTGGAGAAGCTTGGGACGATCTCTGGGCAAATACTTGGAAGCTGTTGCGGAGGTATTGAGATTTTCGCTAAGAAAAAGCCGTGCAGTGTGTAGTATACATAGATCATCTTGGATATTACATATTGCTGCGAAATGCCTGCTTCCTACAGATAACCTCGTCCCGTGCCTTTCGCAAACAGCTTCACTGTATTGCTCTCCAAGCGATACTGCAGAGGATTCGATCGGGGCACTATCGGGAATGCCTTGTTCGTAGTTCCAGCTTCCAGCGGTAAAAGCGCATGTGCAGAGATCTAGACGTAGATCAGCGGTGTTGGCGGCTGGTCCCAAATTAAACCACCTACCTCGCCAGAGACGTTCCCACTCCTTCCTGACGATAGCCCAGAGATTCTCCACCAGCCGTTCGATATCCTCAACAAGCGCCGAAGCAGCTCAGCTTCCGGACTTGACACGTCGGTAGGTGGGGAGGAAGCGAGTAAGGGTAGGTGATCTGCATGGACTGTTGAGACCAGACTCGATCCCGTCTGATGGTTAGCGCATGGTCCGTAGTGATATGACTGAACTCACTCGACGCGCAAGAGCTAGTACTGCTCTGACTAATCGAACGATCTCCGCTGGACCAAATCCTAGATATGATAATTCCACCAATCCATCCAGTATTATTATCGCCGGTTGCCTGTCACTCGTTTCCTTGACGAGAGTATCCCATGTGGACCTTAAAGATGGTCCAGATGCTTCATTATAAAGCGAAGGAACACCACTCGCTGAGTTGGGCAAGGGAGAAGGCGAGATAACGGTGAACAGCTTAGTCGTAGCTGCAGGTAGATTTGTGCCCTGATAGTTGATATACAGCCGGATTGACGATCAAATAACGCTCACCATCTTCTTCAATGCCGCTTCCAGATTTGCTCGACCTTCTCCTCGGCAATCTACCCATATCACCTATCTATCAGTCCGGTCCATATCAATAAACCTGTGTCACATACTTTACGTTTGTCCAGTACGGCAGCTGAAATAAGGTGATATAATGCGACATAGCCCGGAGCCGTTATGGTATCCGAGATCAGGAGATGCGAGCCAGTTGGAGGTAGTGCATTATTCGAGGAGGAGGCAAAGGGCAGATGTTCTGTCAAGTATGTCATGGTGTTGGTAGAATCTATAGTTTATAGGTGACAGACCATTCCAAGCCGCTGATACTGAAAACGGTCCGTTATCGGTTTAACAGTTTACCCGTACCACAGCGTAAGCTGTTAGCAATAGTCTCGAATTAAAATCACAAATACGCGTACACCAGGCAGTCGTGAAAGATAATCACGCTGCAGCAGCGAATTTGACCCCTAGAATGTACATAACCAGAGTTTAGATAAGGAACCAAGGCGATCCACAAAGCAGCGATACTATATACATCTTCTTCTCTACTCAAAGATAGCTTCCCTGACTTGTTTCCTGGACCAATCTCCTAATTGCCCGGGCAACCGTGTGACCCGCCTCCTTAGTCCGTCGATTGCGCCTTGAAGTGCCTCTGCCTGGTATTGCAAATCGAAATTCGTCGGAGCTAGGTTCAAACTAGCATTGAAGAGGTGTTCTACCGTCGCTGAAGCCTGCGAAGACTTCTTGTAGCTGTCAAGTCGGCCAGTGAGAGCTAGTAGGGATTCAGTCTTGAGTTCGAAAGCGGAAGTCTTCAGAAGCATCTTGGACAACAATTCTAGCCGGTCCGGATCTGTTATTAGCATGATGAGAGCATAGTGACGAATTGACTTACCAGCTTGATGTGCTGCCTTCTTGATCATGACTGCGACATCCGTCAACCAGGTCGGACGGGCGACAACTCCAAGGTCGGCTTTGTCTTCAGGTGCCGCAGCATCGTTTTGCCTTCTCTGATGTTCAAGAACAGAGAGTGTATCGACCACGTCGGAAAAGATACGTAGGATTGATGTTCGTTCCTCCTCGGCCGCCTTGTTGGGTCTCGAAAGGGTTTCATCCCATTCAGAAATGAGCCAGACGAGGACACAATCTCGGTTCACCAATGATCTGGCGGCTAACGGGAGTCTGACAAATGCAGCTAGCGCCTAATAGTCAGCCAATGCACACAAGGGACAGGGGCACGCTGACCTGGAGAATCAGACGCCTGAAAGGAATATCCGTGGAGCTCTGATACAGGGTCGCGAGCAACGACCAAGTATGTCGCCTCTTCAATAACCTCCAGTCCGTCTCTGACTTCATTCCATCCCTAAGCAGCCTGATGATCCAGGTTCTCTCATTCTTCCATCCTTCTTCAGAAGCATAGAGCATAGAGTAGAGCATTGGTACATCACTGATATCGAGGACGGGTCTCTGTAGTAAGAACCGCGAGGTGAGCGAGTATAGGAAGTGAGAGGGAGTCGCCTGGGCCCGGATCACGTAGGAAAGGAAGAGGGTAATCAAGGGGGGTAGCCTTGGGAATGAGGTGGATTCGGCAGGTGAGGGTATAGAATGTCGGATAAGGCGAAGAGTGTAGAGCAGCTGGTCACGCTCGTGGAAAGCTGTGCCCTGGTACCGTTAGCTGGACTAGGGATTGACTGGGTGAGAAACTCACCGAGATAGCAGAGAAGGTCTTTGCAAGGAGCCAATTAGCGTACTCTCGCATGTTCCGATCTCGAGAACTGAGGACGGAGACGATTATTCCGAGGCCACCACATCGCATGATCTCGACCCACTCCAGTCCGCTCAATCCCTTCTCGGTATTTTCAGTCATGGTCGCACCATAAAGTGCCATCACAAACACTGGATCGTAAATCCTCTCATTTGATTCCACGTCGGTCTTCCTAGCGAAACTCCGACGAAGAGGGAATGAAGCACATGTGTTGTTGACTTTGCCAGCGTCGAGACTTGTGAATGCGTCGTAAGCTCTTTCGGTGCCGGTCAGACCAGACGACGACCAGCTCCGCAAAATGGAGGCGATCGAGACCTTTCTGACAGATTCGAACGTCTGGAACATGTCCAAAATCTTTCGGTCTGCACTGGACATCGTTCCTCGGTATAGCGATAGCAGAGGCTCAACATAATTGGGTTGACACGATACGTATGTTGATCCGTAAAACAGAGCAGAGTAGAGACCGACGAATGGAGCTCTCGCTTCGTCCGTTGACGAAGTCTCGGAGAGTAAGGTGATCATTGTCGATTCGAGTAAAGCCGAGAGGTGAACTCGGACGAAAGAAGCTTTGAGATTAAGCGTAATCCGAGTGGTCAGATTCATCGCGAGAACCACTGCGGCGGGATTATCGAGTCGTTCATTTATGATCGCAGTGATGACCGGTTCGACAAGCTCGACGGCAAGCTCAAGTTCCGGGCACATTGTAAGGATTGAATCAAGATTGAGTAGTAGGTCGATATCTTCGATCTCAAGATCGCCTTCCGCAGAACAGAATCGAGCGACCCTCTGTAGAGCGACTTGGAAGAGGTGTCGTATCGAGCCGACCAGATCTGCCTGACCTGATTTAGCCATCTCACAAGCAAGATCGACGAAAGCGGGCGAGAAGGTCGATAGATCGACGGTCGACAAGAGCTTCTGTACGAGATCATGATTTGGGAGCAGAAGCAGAACTTGTCGGCCTACTGTCCGCATATCGTTTGTTCCCTTTTGTGCAGCCTGTAGAGCTGTCTTAGCCAACAATTCACCGTTATCGCTAAGCGTAGGTCGGACAGGCGAGTCTAGGAGTACTCTGGCGAGAGGAAGGTTACGTGTCTGCTCCCACAAAGACCCGTCCTCTTGGACAAGCTCGTTGACACTCTTGGCGATGTGAGGCGAGACTTCGACCAACCTCGTTAGAAGCATGGTGGCTTCCTGGCTTGGATCACTCAAAAGCGCGTGCAGCTCTTCGGGCGTGAGATTGATATCAAGTTTAGTCTCCATAATGTCTGGCGAGGAAAGGATCGCGATAAAAGGGACGTAAATCTTTCGCGTCAGGAATGTCGACATGTGGGCGAGGGGAACGGAAGGATCTCGAGTGGCGAGGAAGACCCCTGACAAGGTCGTTTGCA
>Ga0308160_10000925_pt1 | contig 46199 bp, 37 predicted proteins | sample PhyFR1_FD_201036 | JGI IMG/M metagenome (GOLD analysis project Ga0308160, IMG submission 201036) | Phyllosphere microbial communities from UC Gill Tract Community Farm, Albany, California, United States - DLSLF.R1 | ecosystem: Host-associated > Plants > Phyllosphere > Unclassified | place: USA...
GCTGGGAGGCGTTCGACGATCTGGAGCGGCGGCTGGCCGAGGACTTCGACCAGAGTTGCGGCGACACCTTCTGCGAGGGCGAGTACAGCGACTACCAGCCGCTGCGCTACCGCTGCTCGGTACGCCAACGCGATGGCGCGATCGGCCAGTGCGTGTGGACCTTCGGTGCCAGCGAGGCCAGCATCGACCCGGCCACCGGCCAGGTGCAGGTGGATGCGAAGCTGTGGCAATGCCCCACGCCGTTGCTGCCGCAGACCCGGCTGGTCGCGCTGTACCAGGCGCTGGCCGGGGAGCATCCGTTGTTCGCGCCGTTGCCGCACAGCCAGCGCAGCGTCAATGACGGCTTGATCGATTGCCTGTAGTCGCGCTGCGTGTAATCGCGATGCGTGCGGACCGGCGCCGGCGGGTCGCCAGCGCCGGTGCCGGACGCGTGCCGCTACAGCAACGGCACCATCAGCAGGGCGACGATGTTGATGATCTTGATCAGCGGATTGATCGCCGGGCCGGCGGTGTCCTTGTACGGATCGCCGACGGTGTCGCCGGTGACCGCGGCCTTGTGCGCCTCGCTGCCCTTGCCGCCGAAGTGGCCGTCCTCGATGTACTTCTTGGCGTTGTCCCAGGCGCCGCCGCCGGTGGTCATCGAGATCGCCACGAACAGCCCGGTGACGATGGTGCCGATCAGCAGGCCGCCGAGCGCACGCGGGCCGAGCAGCAGTCCGACCACCACCGGCACCGCCACCGGCAGCAGCGACGGCACGATCATTTCGCGGATCGCCGAGCGGGTCAGCATGTCCACCGCGCGGTCGTACTGCGGCTTGCCGGTACCTTCCATGATGCCGGGGATCTCGCGGAACTGGCGCCGTACCTCCTCGACCACGGCGCCGGCGGCGCGGCCTACCGCCTCCATCGCCATAGCGCCGAACAGGTAGGGGATCAGGCCGCCGAGCAGCAGGCCGATGATCACCGTGTGGTCGGACAGGTCGAAGGCGAAGGTTTCGCCCGGGTGCGCGGCACGCAGGTTGTGCGTGTAGTCGGCGAACAGCACCAGGGCGGCCAGCGCAGCCGAACCGATCGCATAGCCCTTGGTCACCGCCTTGGTGGTGTTGCCGACCGCGTCCAGCGGGTCGGTCACCGCGCGCACTTCCGGCGGCAGCTCGGCCATCTCGGCGATGCCGCCGGCGTTGTCGGTGATCGGCCCGTAGGCGTCCAGCGCGACGATCATGCCGGCCATCGACAGCATCGCCGTGGCGGCGATGGCGATGCCGTACAGGCCCGACAGCGCGAACGCGCCCCAGATCGCCGCGCACACCGCGAGCACCGGCAGGGCGGTCGATTTCATCGAGATGCCGAGCCCGGCGATGATGTTGGTGCCGTGGCCGGTGGTCGAGGCCTGCGCCACGTGCTGCACAGGCTTGTACTGGGTGCCGGTGTAGTACTCGGTGATCCACACGATCAGGCCGGTCAGCACCAGGCCGATCAGCGCGCAGCCGTAGAGCTTGGTCGCGCCGGCAGCGGTGTCGCCCATCAGCTGCTGGGTCACCGGCCAGAATGCCGCCGCGGCCAGCAGCGCGGACACGATCACGCCCTTGTACAGCGCGCCCATGATCGAACCGCCCGGCCGCACGCGCACGAAGAAGGTGCCGACGATCGAGGCGACGATCGACACCCCGCCGAGCACCAGCGGATACAGCACCGCGTTGCGCCCGGCCTCGGCCGCCATCAGCCCGCCGAGCAGCATGGTGGCGATGACGGTGACCGCGTAGGTCTCGAACAGGTCCGCGGCCATGCCCGCGCAGTCGCCGACGTTGTCGCCGACGTTGTCGGCGATCACCGCCGGGTTGCGCGGATCGTCTTCGGGGATGCCGGCCTCGACCTTGCCGACCAGGTCCGCGCCGACGTCGGCGCCCTTGGTGAAGATGCCGCCGCCCAGGCGCGCGAAGATCGAGATCAGCGAACTGCCGAAGGCCAGGCCGACCAGCGCATGCAGGCTTTCCTCGACGCTGCGTCCCAGCCATTGCAGCACGCCGTAGTAGCCGGCCACGCCGATCAGGCCCAGCCCGACCACCAGCATGCCGGTGATCGCGCCGCCGCGGAATGCCACGTCCATCGCCGGCCCCAGCCCGCGCCGCGCCGCCTCGGCGGTGCGCACGTTGGCGCGCACCGACAGGTTCATGCCGATGTAGCCGGCCGCGCCGGACAGCACCGCGCCGATCGCGAAGCCGCCGGCGGTGTACCAGCTCAGGAAGAATCCGACCAGCAGCAACAGCGCCACGCCGGCGATGGCGATGGTCTGGTATTGGCGGTTGAGGTAGGCGCGTGCGCCTTCCTGGATCGCATCGGCGATCTGCCGCATGCGTTCGTTGCCGGCGGGCTGCGCCAGGATCCAGCGTGTGGACACGATGCCATAGAGTATTGCCAAGGCCGCGCACGCCAGTGCCACGGTGACCGCATATCGTTCCAGCATGACCCCTCCCAAGGATGTGGATGACGCCCAAGCGGTGGGACGTACAACGGGATCACACCGAAAGGAGTCTGAGGCATGCAACGACTCCGCGGCCGCAATGCGCCGGTGGTGCGTATCGCAATGTGCGACCTTGCCTGAACGGCCCGAGTATGCGCCCGGGTCCTGTGCATCGCCAGCGGCAGGCGCCCGCGCTGTCTTGGCGCCGCGTTCAGTCGGCGCGTGGCAGCGTTGCGCATCGCTTTCAAGGAGCAAGCCCATGCAATCGACGATCCCGGCGCGGCGGCGCGCACTCGCTTCGACCCTGGCCCTGGGCCTGTGCGCCTGCGCGCCGCTGGCGGCGCTGGCCGCCGATCCGGTCCCGGAACTGCAACGTCAGCCCGGTGCCGCGCAGGCGGTGGGTGTGGTGCACACGATCCGGCAGATACCCGAGGCCTGCGTGCGCTTCGAAGGCGTCTACACCGGCGATGCGGCGCAGCCCTACAAGTTTTCCGCGGTGCGCAGCAGCCCTACCTGCCAGCCGCGCGCCAAGCTGGTGGAGTTCGATCAGGCCAAGCCCAGCGAGGCGACCGGGTGGAAGTTCAACGACGTGATCCGCGTGCCCAGCGCCGCCTGTCCGTCGCAGCAGGCGGTGGTACGGGTGTGGCGCAAGCCGGTGGCGACCAAGGCGGAGCTCGACGGCCAGGGCCAGTCGCGGATCTATCTGGAAGAGGCGAAGAAGCAGGCAGCGGCCGGCGCGATCGCGCAGGTGCCGCAGTTCGCCGCGCAGATGACGCTGGAAGGCAAGGCCTGCCGCTGAGTCGGGGCGCGTAGCGGCATTTCGCCGCGCGCGGCATCCCCCAATTGGTTCCGGCGAGATTTGCGGGACGTCGCCCGCTGCGTGCCTGCTTAAGCGCCGCCGCCGATGCCATGCATGGACATCGGCGGGTGCGGCGCGTCCTCGCCTGGTGCGATGCGCATGCTCGCAAGCTTCATCGCGTCCAGCGCCGCTGGCGGCTGTCTCGGACTGTCGCGCCCCGCCGCCGATGCGCACTGCCGTTGTTTCAGGTGTGCAGTTCGGCGCGTGGGCGCATTCGAGCCGGTGCAGGCCTAGCGCGCCGCTTCCGGCCCTTGTCGCCGCCGCCGCAACCATTCGTCGGCAACCTCGCCCATGCTCTTGGGCACACCGTCCTTGATCCACGCCATGAAGTCGCGATCGAACTTGAACTCGGCGCCGCATGTGCCGCTGAGGAAGCGGCGTACTGCCTGCGTATTCCGATAGGTCTTGTCGACCGGCGTCGCGTGTGTGATCGGGCCGTTGTGCCAATCGAAGCTCATCTCGTTCCTTGCCGATCGTGTGCGCCGGTCGCGGTCTTGTCTTTCGTCGCGCTCCTGGCGATATTACTGCACGCGCTAAAAGGTCCGGGCATCCATGCGGTTTCAATCGATTTTCGGCGGCTTGCTTTGGCTGATGGCGGCGACGGCTGCGAGTACGGCCGAGATGCCTTCCGCCACGGCCTTGCCGGTCGTGCCGAATGCGCCCGCGCCGGATGCGGCGGTGCGCGTCCAGGCCGCCAACGACCAGTCCGTCCAGGACGCCATGCATGGCCGCTATCTGGATGCCTCGTTCGGCCTGCTGGCGCATCTCGGCGTCGCCTCGGCGGGCGATATCCAGGATGCGGACGTGTTCGACCAATGGGCGCAGGTGATGTCGTGCATGACCGGCATGCCGACGTTCAATCCGGCGAAGGTGGCGGATTTCCACGTGCCCGAGGAACAGCTCGCCGACCTGCGCGCCGCGCACGGCGTTTCCGCGCTTGCGGAGATCGTGCGCCGCGCGCGCCGCACCAGCATCGTGATCCTCGACGAGAACCATCTCGATCCACGCAGCCGCGCGTTCGGGCTGGAGGTCGCGCGCGCCTTGCGCCCGCTCGGCTACACCGTGCTGGCGGCGGAGGCGTTGAAGCGCGATGCCGACGATGCGGTCTCGCGCGACAAGATGGCGGCGCTCTCGAAGGACGGCTATCCACGGCAGACGAGCGGCTACTACCTGCACGATCCAGTCTTCGCCGATTTCCTGCGCCAGTCGCTTGCGCTGGGCTACCACCTGGTGTCGTACGAAACCACGCGCACGGACTACGCCGCCGATCCCAGCGAGGCCCAGGCGCAGCGGGAGCAGGACCAGGCCGACAACCTCATCCGGCGTGCGCTCGAGCAGGCTCCCGCCAGCAAGATCCTGATCTATGCCGGCGAACACCATGCCGCCGAACGGCCGATCGCCGCAGAGGGCGCAAAGGTCGAGATGATGGCGCAGCGCCTCAAGCGGGCCACGGGCATCGATCCGCTGACGATCGACCAGGCGGGCCTGTCGCCGATTCCGATGAATCGGCCCGACGCCGACCTGTATGCCATCGCCGAACCCAAGACACACGGCCGCTCCGTGGTCTTGATGCGGCACGGCAAGCCGCTGACGGTGGGCCTGCTAGCGGGTTCGGTCGATCTGCAGGTCGTGCACCCGCGCACGACGCTCGTCGCCGGGCGTCCGCAATGGCTGGTGGGCATGGGTCGCACGCCGAGTCCGATCCCGCAGGCGCTGTTGCCGACGGCCGGCACCCGCCTGGTCCAGGCCTTCGTCGCGCGCGAGGGCGACGACGCGATCGCGCTGGACCAGGTGCTGGTCGCGCCGGGAACCGCAGCTCCCGCGTTGATGCTGCCGTCGCTGCCGGTTCGCTATGCCGTGCAGGAACGCGACGCGCGCTAAGGCCTGCAACGCGATCGGCACAGCCTGGCCCAATCGCGTCGCCAGGTCCTGGGCAGTCGCGAGGCTGCGCTGCGCAGCCGCACTTGGCAGCAGGTTGGAGAACCGATGCCACTGCGTTCTTTCCGGCGCTCCTCGGCGCCTTCGTGATCCTGCAGGCGGCGCGATCCCGTCGCGCAGCGCGCGCGCATCCGTTCCCGCCGATGCGCCGCCATGGCCGGCGCGCGCCGTGAGGGTCACCCCTCCCAGGCCGGCAACTTCTTCTTCACCGCCACGTTCTTCAGCGCCACGTACTTGGGCAGGCCGTCGCTGCGGTCGTAGGGCGGGTAGGCTTCGCCGCGGATCAGCGGTTGCAGGTAGCGGCGCGCCTTCTCGGTGATGCCGAAGCCGTCCTTGCGCAGGAACGCCGGCGGCATCTTCTTTTCGTGGTTGGCGATCTTGCTCAGCGGCGCGGCTTCGATCTTCCAGCGGTACGGCGCATCGCTGCTGCGCACGATCACCGGCATCACCGCGTTCATGCCCTTCAGCGCGAACTGCACCGCCGCCTTGCCGGCCGCCTGCGCCTGCTCCCAGTCGGTCTTGGAGGCGATGTGGCGGGCCGAGCGTTGCAGGTAGTCGGGCAGGGTCCAGTGCACCTTGTAGCCGAGTTCGGCCTTGACCTTGCCGGCCAGGTACGAGGCCACGCCACCGAGCTGGCTGTGGCCGAACGCATCAGTGCCGCCGCCGGCATCGGCGACGAAGCGCCCGTCGGCGGTCTGGATGCCTTCGCTGGCCACCACCACGCACCAGCCGACCTTGTCCACCACCTTGCGCACCTGCGCCAGGAACGCCGCCTCGTCGTAGGCGCGTTCGGGGAACAGAATGATCTGCGGCGCGTCGTCGGGCGACTGCGCGGCCAGTCCGGCCGCGGCGGCCAGCCAGCCGGCGTGGCGGCCCATCGCCTCGTAGACAAAAACCTTGGTCGAGGTCTCGGCCATCGCCGCCACGTCCAGCGCCGCCTCGCGCACCGACACCGCGGTGTACTTGGCGGCCGAGCCGAAGCCGGGGCAGGTGTCGGTGACCGCCAGGTCGTTGTCGATGGTCTTGGGCACTCCGATGCAGTGCAGGGGGTAGCCGAACGCGTCGGCCAGCTGCGACACCTTCCACGCCGTGTCGGCCGAATCGTTGCCGCCGTTGTAGAGGAAGTAGCGCACGTCGTGCGCCTGCAACACCTGCAGCAGGCGCTCGTACTTGGCGCGGTCGGCCTCCAGCGACTTGAGCTTGTAGCGGCACGAGCCGAATGCGCCGCCAGGCGTGTGCGCCAGCGCGCGGATCGCCGCGGCCGACTCCTTGGAGGTGTCGATCAGCTCCTCGCGCAGCGCGCCGAGGATGCCGTTGCGCGCGGCCAGGACCTTGACCTTGCGTGCGCGCGCCTCGCCGATCACGGCGGCGGCGCTGGCGTTGATGACGGCGGTGACGCCGCCGGACTGGGCATACAGCAAGGTGCCTTGGGCCATGGTCGGGACTCGCTCCTGGGGTGGGGACATTGCCGGGACATTGCCCGGATGCGTTAAGCTGGGGGCCTTGCGGTACAGCGCAGGCGTGGCCCCCGAGTCTAACGCCGCCGGCCGCGCACGGTAATTTCCTCGAGGAGTCAGGTTGATGCGATTGGTTCTGTTGGGACCGCCCGGATCGGGCAAGGGCACGCAGGCGAGCCGCCTGAAGGACAAGCTGCAGATCCCGCACATTTCCACCGGCGATCTGCTGCGTGCCGAAGTCGCCGCCGGCACCCCGCTGGGCGTGCAGGCCAAGGAAGTGATGGCGCGCGGCGACCTGGTGTCCGACGACATCCTGCTCGGCATGCTCGAATCGCGCCTCGGCCGTGACGACGTCGCCAACGGTTTCATCCTCGACGGCTATCCGCGCAACCTGGCCCAGGCCTCGGCGCTGGACGAACTGCTGGCCAAGATCGGCCAGCCGCTGGACGCGGTGGTGCAGCTGGACGTGGCCACCGAACTGCTGGTCGAGCGCATCGCCGGTCGCGCCAAGGCCGAAGGCCGCGAAGACGATAACCCCGAGTCGGTGCGCAAGCGTTTGCAGGTGTACAACGATTCGACCGCGCCGGTGATCGGTTTCTACGACAAGCGCGGCACCCTGGCGCGCGTGGACGGCGTCGGCTCGCTGGACGAAGTGCTGGCGCGCATCCTGGCGTCGATCGGCCGCTGAGACGGCCCTGCGTCGAGCGGCCGCCTCGCTGCGGCGCTCGACGCGCCTGATGGTCGTGGCCTCGGCCCATTCGCGACGCTTCTTCGCAGGCCTCAGTACGTCGTGCTGGTTTCATTGAAGGAGGGGCTTCAGCCCCGACGGTTTCCGACATCGGAAGGCGAGCCGCTGCGTTCGTCGCGGTTGAAGCCGTTCCTGCAAGGCTTGGGCTTGGTTGCCTGGGGGCGTTGTGGAAGTGCTTTTCGTTCCAGCATTGCCCGCGCCGGCACGTCTGCTGTTTCTTCATATCGCGACTGATGATCCGAGGCCACCTGGAGCCGCTCCCCAAGGGATTGCAGCCTGCTCGCTGGGTGCACTGTAGGAGGGGCTTCAGCCCCGACAGGCTGTGTCCGAAGTCTGCACCTCACACTTCGCTTGTCGCGGTCGAAACCGCTCCTGCACAGGGATAAGGACGTAAGGCCGGCGTGTGCGGTGCGCGCGCAGGGCTCAAGCCCGGCAGGGCATCGACCAACTCCGGATGCCGCGCGTCCGTGCCACCAGGTCAGCGAACCGCTTTCTGCGCAAGATCCAACCGCATGCGCCGTCAACGGTGGGCAAGGCAAACCCATGCCTCCCGCCACGCGTGGACGCGGGCGGGAGGCCGGAACCGTTAGGTGCCAGCGAACGGGCTTGCTCAGGGCCCCACAACATGAGCTCCCTTGGGGATGGCCTCTTGGGGAGTAGGACCGTAGGGGGTTGCGGCTGGCTTGTTCATTTTCGATGTTGGCTCCCGACTTGCCTATCGGGAACTTTCTTCAGGGGGTGTGGGGGATTTCCTACTTGACGTCGTTGCCATTTCGAGGGCGGGGCGCGGGTCGCTCACCCTTCGATGGCGCCAAGGCGCGGGCCGGCAGCCGTATCGTGCCGGTTTGCGCGCGTCGGGGGATCGGCGACAATCGCGGCATGAGCAAGATCCATATTCTCGGCATCGCCGGTACGTTCATGGGCGGTGTCGCCGCGCTGGCGCGCGAACTCGGCGATGAGGTCGAAGGCAGCGACCAGGCGATCTATCCGCCGATGTCCACGCAACTTGAGCACCTGGGCATCGCGCTGAAGCAGGGTTACCTGCCCGAGCACATCGGCGCCGACTGCGCGCAGGTGATCGTCGGCAATGCGCTGTCGCGCGGCAATGCCGCGGTCGAGGCGGTGCTGGATTCCGGCCGTGCCTACACCTCCGGCGCGCAGTGGCTGAGCGAGCGGGTGCTGCCCGGGCGCGACACGCTGGCGGTGGCCGGCACCCACGGCAAGACCACCACCACGAGCATCCTGACCTGGCTGCTGCAGGCGGCCGGCCGCGAGCCGGGGTTCCTGATCGGCGGCGTGGCCGAGGATTTCGGCGTGTCCGCACGCCTGGGCGGCAAGGCGTCGCCACTCGGTGGTGCGCATCGCGATCCGTTCGCAGAGGCGGTCGCTGCGCGCGAGCACGCAGCGGCTGCCACCGGCACGCACGCGCGCGAAACCGCAGCCGCGGAAGCGCGGCCGCTGTTCGTGGTCGAAGCCGACGAGTACGACACCGCGTTCTTCGACAAGCGCAGCAAGTTCGTGCACTACCGGCCGCTGGTGGCGATCCTCAACAATCTCGAATACGACCACGCCGACATTTTCCCCGACGTCGCCGCGATCCAGCGCCAGTTCCACCATCTGGTGCGCACCGTGCCGCGGCGTGGGCGGCTGATCGTCAACGGCGAGGACGCGCATCTGCGCGAGGTGCTGGCGATGGGCTGCTGGACGCCGGTGGAGCGCTTCGGCTTCGATCCGGCGTTCGAATGGAGCGCGCGCCCGATTGCCGCCGACGGCAGCCATTTCGCTGTCTTGCACGATGGCCAGGAGCTGGGCGAAGTGCGCTGGCCGCTGCTCGGCCGGCACAACGTGATGAACGCGCTGGCGGCGCTGGCCGCGGCGCATGCGGTCGGGGTGGCGCCGGCGCAGGTGATGCCGGCGCTGGCGCAGTTCCGCAGTGTCAAGCGGCGCCTGGAAGTGCTCGGCCAGGCGCAGGGCATCACTGTCTACGACGATTTCGCGCACCACCCCACCGCGATCCGCACCACCCTCGAAGGGCTGCGCGCGAAAGTGGGCGCGGCGCGCATCGTGGTGGCGATGGAGCCGCGCAGCAATTCGATGCGGCTGGGCGCGCATGCCGAGGCGCTGGCGCCGGCGCTGGACGCGGCCGATGCGGTGGTGTTCCTGCAGCGGCCGGAACTGGCCTGGGACGCCGGCACGGTGATCGCCGCGGTACGCGGCCAGGCCTGTGCCGCCGCGGACGTGGACGCGCTGCTGGCGGCGCTGCAGGCGCAGGCGCGCGCCGGCGACCATGTGGTGTTCATGTCCAACGGCGGCTTCGACGGCGCGCCGCGCCGCTTCCTGGCGGCGCTGCAATGAGCGTCATGCTGTGCGCCGGAGCGCCCACATGAGCGAGGAGCGCAGCACGCTGGCGCTGTTCCCGCTGCATGCGGTGCTGCTGCCGGGTGCGTCGATCAAGCTGCGCGTGTTCGAACGCCGCTACCTGGACATGGTGCGCGACTGCGGTCGCAGCGGCAGCGGTTTCGGCGTGTGCCTGATTCTGGAGGGCGCCGAGACCGGCGTCCCGGCGGTGCCGGCGGCGTATGGCACCGAGGCGCGCATCGTCGATTTCGATGTCGGCGCCGACGGCGTGCTGGTGCTGAGTCTGCGCGGCGAACGCCGCTTCCACGTGCTGCGCAGCCGGGTCCGCGACAACGGCCTAGTGGTCGGCGACGTGCACTGGCGCGAGCCGGACGAGGACGACGAGTTGCAGCCGCAGCACGCGCTGTTGTCGACCGTGCTGGACAGCATCCTGGACCAGGCCGCCGATGTGTATCCGGTGGTCGGCCCGCGCCTGCTCGACCAGGCCGCCTGGGTCGGCTGGCGCCTGGCCGAACTGTTGCCGCTGGAAGAGCGCCAGCGCCTGGCGCTGCTGCAGGAAGACGATCCGCACGAGCGGCTGGAGCAGTTGCTCGGGTGGATTCCCTGAGGGCCGGGATTGGGATTCGCAGTGGGTGTCGGCGTGGGATGCGCGGCAAATGGCCATGCGTCTGCTAGACGCGGATGCTCCAGGCATGATCGAGCGTTTGTAGGAGCGGCTTCAGCCGCGACCTGAGCCATCAGCGATGTGCATCGTTCCGCACCATGGCACCAGATTGGTGGGTGCGATGCGAGGTGGCCATGAACCATCGGTCGCGCCAGGTTTTGCCGGCAATGCCTGTCGCGACTGACGTGACTCCTCCATTGCTCCGCTGCACGCTCCGCTGGCGGTCGGCAGCTGAAGTGGATCTGCGTTATTGGGCGTCGATGGGCGCCTCGCCCTCGCTGCGCACCAGCAATACCGGCACATCCGATGGGCGATGCATGTCCTTGCGCGTGGGCAGCGCGTGTAGCGCGTCGGTGACCGCGTTGAGTGCGGGATCGGCGCCGCGCAGCGGGCGCCACAGGCCGATCAGGTTGAAGTGGCGTTCGTAGCGCAGGCTCTGCGCGCTGCCCAGCCACAGCGGCACGTTGCCCGGCTGCAGCCGCGCCGGGGCCGGCCACAGGCGCAATGCATACAGTTCGCCGGGACGCGGGCCGCGGCGCAGCATCAGCAGCGATTCCACCCGGGTGTCCAGCGTCGCCGGCAGCACCGGGACGCGTTCGGCCTGGGTCTTGTAGTCGAGCAACTGCAGCGCCTGCTGCCAGCCGGCCTGCGGCTGCACGCGCCAGCCGGCGGCTTCGAGCCGGCGCTGCAGCGGCGCCAGCGGTCCGGCCACCTGCAGATCCAGCGGCCAGCGCTGGTCGTCGTCGAACTCGTTGCGCCGCGACGGCAGCAGCCGCCATTCGTCCTGCCACCACGCGCTGGCGGTCAGGTCCATCAGCACCGGCGGCGGCGGCTCGAACTTGGCCAGCTTGCGCTCCAGATCGCGCGGCGCGTACCACAGCGCCGCGGCCACGAAGCCGCCGTAGAACAGCCAGGCCAGCGGCTTCATCCAGAACGCGCGGTTGAAGCGGCGGCGGTAGGCGATGCCCAGGACCAGCAGCCAGAAGATGCCGAACAGCATGCCGCCGACCACGTCGCTGAGCCAATGCGCGCCCAGGTACAGGCGGGCGAAGCCGATCAGGGTCACCACCACGCCCGACAGCAGGTACGGCCACACCCGCGAGCGCCCGGGCAGTTCGCGCGCGATCAGCACGGCGAAGAAGCCGAAGCTGATCGTGGCCATGGTCACCGCCACCGACGGGAAGCCGAAGCCGCTGCTGGCCGCCGGCGGGCGCACCACGTGCACGGTGGTGCCGAGCAGCTTGGTCAGGGCCAGGCCGAAGGCCAGCGCCGCCAGCCAGTGCGCCGCGGCCATCCAGCGCCGGCGCCAGATCAGGTAGACCAGGCCCAGCGTGGTGGCCGGCACCAGCACTTGCCAGTCGCCGAGCGAGGCCAGCGCGGTCATCGGGTAGTCGGCCAGCGGATTGCGCAACGCCAGCATCAGGTCGTGCACGGCCAGGTCCAGCCGCAGCGGCTCGCCGTGGCCGACCACCACCATCAGCAGCGCGAACCAGCACCAACCCAGCGCCAGCAGCATCACCGCCAGCATCGCCAGCGGCACCGACTCGCGCCGTTGCGGGTCGAACACGGCGATCGAGTAGCGGCCCAGCACCGGGTGCCGGCGCGACCAGTCCAGGCCGCGCGCCAGCAGCGCGTCCATGTGCCCGGCCGACCAGCGATAGCCGTACAGCACGATCGCCCACACCAGGCCCAGCGCCAGCACCAGCAGGCCCAGCACTAGGAACAGGCGCCCGGCGACCGCGGCCACCGCGTCGTAGGCCTGGCCGAGCAGCCAGCCCGGGCCCAGGAACAGCAGCGCCCAGGTCACCGCGGCGACGCCGCTGGCGACGAAGTAGCGGCGCAGCGGCATCTTCATCATCCCGGCCACGGCCGGCACGAACGGGCGGATCGCGCCGACGTAGCGCGCCACCAGGATGCTCTTGAAGGCATTGCGGCGGAACATCGCCTCGCCGCGATCCAGCAGCTGCGGATAGCGCCGGAACGGCCAGTAGTTGCGCAACTGGTGGCCCCAGCGATGGCCGACCCAGTAGCTGAGCGCGTCGCCGGCCAGCGCGCCGAGGGCGGCGCTGACCACGGCGTACGGGCCGGAGATCTGGCCCAGCCCGATCAGCACGCCGATCGCGAACAGCAGCGGCAGCGCCGGCACGATGGTGCCCAGCACGATGACCGCGTCGCAGAACGCGATCGCGAAGATGACCGCGCCGGCCAGGATGGGATGCGTTGCGACCCACTCCAGCGTGGCGTCGATCCATGATGCATTCATGGGGGGATTATAAGTGGGCGAGCATGGCGTTCCGCTTAAACTGCCGCGATGACACGCGCGCCGGCCGCTTCCACCCAGATCCTCAAGTCCGACAGCTTCGGACGCATCCTGCTGGTACGCGAGGCCGACGGCCACGGCGAGCGCGTGTTCGTGCGCCGCGACCTGACCGCCGCGCCATGGTGGCTGCGCCTGCCGGCCTGGTGGCTGGCGCGGCGCGAGGCGCTGGCGTTGCAGCAGCTGTCCGGCATGGCGGCGACGCCGCAGCTGCGCGGCTGGGACGGCACCTTCCTGGATCGCAGCTATCTGGCCGGCGACGCGATGTACCAGCATCCGCCGCGCGGCGACCTGGCCTACTTCCGCGCCGCACGGCGCCTGCTGCAGCAGGTGCACCGGCGCGGCGTGGCGCACAACGACCTGGCCAAGGAAGCGAATTGGCTGGTGCTGGAGGACGGCAGCCCGGCGTTGATCGACTTCCAGCTGGCGGTGCGCGGCGCGCCGCGTTCGCGCTGGATGCGGCTGCTGGCGCGCGAGGACCTGCGCCACCTGCTCAAGCACAAGCGCATGTACTGCCGGCAGGCACTGACCCCGGTCGAACTGCGCCTGCTCAAGCGCCACTCCTGGGTGCGCGAACTGTGGTTCGCGACCGGCAAGCCGGTCTACCGCTTCGTCACCCGGCGCATTCTGAAGTGGGAAGACAACGAGGGGCAGGGGCCGAAGCCCTGAGAGGCCGGGATTCGGGATTGGGGATTCGGGATTGGTAAAGGCGCATGGCTGTGGCTGGGGATTTTCCTGGCAAGGGCGGCGGGTCTTGAGTTGTGCGGAGTCTCCGAACGTCCTGAGGGCTTGGGATTGAGGATTCGGGATTGGTGGGCGTTTGGTTGTGTCTGGGTTGTCCAAGGCGACAGGCGCTAAGCTGCGGCGAATCTCCAATCCCGAATCCCCAATCCCATGACGTTGCAAGGCAAAACCCTGTTCATCACCGGCGCCTCGCGCGGGATCGGTCTGGCGATCGCGCTGCGTGCGGCGCGCGACGGCGCCAATGTGGCGATCGCGGCCAAGTCGGCGGTGCCCAATCCGAAGTTGCCCGGCACCATCCACAGCGCCGCGGCGGCGGTCGAGGCGGCCGGCGGCCGCGCGCTGGCGCTGAAGTGCGATATCCGCGAGGAGGAGCAGGTGCGCGCGGCGGTGGCGGCGACGGTCGATGCGTTCGGCGGCATCGACATCCTGGTCAACAACGCCAGCGCGATCTGGCTGCGCGGCGCGCTGGACACGCCGATGAAGCGTTTCGATCTGATGCAGCAGGTCAATGCGCGCGGCAGTTTCCTGTGCGCGCAGGCCTGTCTGCCGCACCTGCTGCGCAGCGCCAATCCGCACATCCTGACCCTGGCGCCGCCGCCGTCGCTGGATCCGAAATGGTGGGCGCCGCATACCGGCTACACGCTGGCGAAGATGGGCATGAGCTTCGTGACCCTGGGCCTGGCCGGCGAATTCGGCCCGCAGGGCGTGGCGGTCAATGCGCTGTGGCCGCGCACGCTGATCGCCACCGAGGCGCTGAACATGATTCCCGGTGTCGCTGCGGGCAACGGCCGGCGTCCGGAGATCATGGCCGATGCGGCGCATGCGGTGCTGACGCGCACCGCGGCCGGGTTCCATGGGCAGTTCCTGATCGACGACGAGGTGCTGGCCGCGGCCGGGGTGATCGACCTGTCCGGCTACGCGCTGGATCCGGCGCAGCCGTTGTTGCCGGATCTGTTCCTGGATTGAGTGGGGCAGGTGTCGGACGGCGCAGCGACAGTGCGTCCGTCGTGCCGCTGGCTGCAGGAGGGGATTCAGCTCCGCCCCTGGTCACAGACTGGAAACTTGCATTAGTCGCGGCAGGTCGGGTTTCTCTGCAGGATGTGCGGCCGAGGACTGGACGCACCGTGGGGTTTGATGCGGAGGCGCCGCGGTCTTCTGGATTGTCGGCCACCTCCACGCGGCGGCGATGTTCCATGGCGATGGCGGAAATTTAATAACTAAGGGTGAATTAAATATTTCACCATTGCCCGCTATGCTTTCTCGACCTCCCGACGACCCTCGCTCATGCCCGCTCCCGTCGCCGTCTCGCTGCCGCGCGCTTCCCGTTCCGTCCATGCCACGCATGCCGATCTGAGCGACAACGAGCGGCGCATGCTCGACAGCCTGCGCCTGTTCGGCACCGTCACCCGCGCCGATCTCAGCCGCATCACCGGATTGACCGTGCAATCGGCGGTGCGCCTGATCGATGGCCTGGCCGAACGCGGGCTGGTGCTGATTGGCGCCTCGCTGGCGCATGGCGGCCGCGGCAAGCCGGGTGCGGCGATCGCGCTCAATCCCGCGCATGGTCATACCGTCGGTTACTCGATCGCCACCGACGCGTTGTCGCTGGCGCTGCTGGATTTCAGCGGCCAGGTTCGCGCCACCGCCGAGCACCGATTGCGTTCGACCGAGCCGGCGGCCTTGCTGGCGCAGTTGCGCGAGGCCGACGCGGCGCTGCTGGCCGCGGCTGGGCGCGGACTCGGGCCGCGGCTGGGCGCGGGCGTGGCGATGACCGGCTTCTTCGTCGAGGGTGCCGAGCGCATGAACCCGCCCGATCCGCTGCGCGCGCTGGGCGAGCTATCGATCGGCGACTGGCTGGCCGACGCGCTGGGCCTGCCGGTGTGGGTGGACAACGACGGCAGCGTCGCCGCGGTCGGCGAGAGCCTGCTCGGGGTCGGCCGCCAGTACCGCGATTTCGCGTATCTGTATTTCAGCTACGGTCTCGGCGGCGGCGTGGTGATCGACGGCGCCTGCCTGCGCGGCGCGCACGGCAATGCCGGCGAATTCGCCGGCATGCTACCGGGGCCGGGCCTGGAGCGCGGCACGCTGGAGCTGCTGAGGCAGATGCTGATCGAGGACGGGGTGGTGCTGGCCGACGTCAGCGCGCTGGTGGCGGCCTACGATCCGTCCTGGCCGACGATCGAGCGCTGGATCGCGCGCGCGGTGCCGGGCCTGTCGTTGATCGTCTCGGCGATCAGTGCGGTCTTCGATCCGCAGGCCGTGGTGTTCGGCGGGCGCCTGCCGCGTGATCTGGCGCTGCGCCTGATCACGCAGCTGCGCGTCGACAACCAGCCGCGGCGCGGCCAGGCGCGGCCGTTGCCGGTGCTGCTGCCGGCGGCGGCGATGGCCGACGCCAGTGCGGTCGGCGCGGCCACGCTGCCGTTGAAGGCCTGTTACTTCCGCTGAGCGGCGCGGCGCACGGCGGCCGTGCCTGCGGCTTGCCCGCGCCTGCACGCCGCGGGCGCTACCCTATGCGCCTGTACAAGGACTTCGCTGTCGCGCTCCGCGTGGCGGCAGCGGCCGCAAGGCGCGGCGGTCCTGCCCGTTTCCCCATCCATTGGAGTTGTCGCGATGAAATACCTGCACGCCATGATCCGCGTCCACGATCTGCAGAAGACCAGCACATTCTTCACCGAGGGTCTGGGCCTGAGCGAGACCCGGCGCATCGAGAACGAAGCCGGCAAGTTCACCCTGGTGTACTTCGGTGCGCCGCAAAACCCGGAAGCCGAAGTCGAGCTGACCTACAACTGGGGCTCGGACGAGGACTACGGCAGCGCCCGCAACTTCGGCCATCTGGCGTTCGAGGTCGACGACATCTATGCGCTGTGCGCGCATCTGCAGGCGCAGGGCATCGTCATCAACCGCCCGCCGCGCGACGGGCGCATGGCCTTCGTGCGCAGCCCGGATCTGATCTCAATCGAGCTGCTGCAGAAGGGCGAGGCGCTGGCCCCGGCCGAGCCGTGGGCATCGATGCCCAATACCGGCGTGTGGTGAGTCGCCGTCGCCACGCGCGTCGGATGCGCTGCGCGCGGCGGCCCGTTTCCCGCTAATCCCGTGTCGCGCGGCGCAGCGCCGGCCTTCGTTGCGCTGCGCGACCTCCGCTCGCCCCGGCAACGCGGCCTCCTCGTCTCGCGGGCGGCGGCAGCGGTGCCGCGCCGTTGCTGCCGAATCCGCCGCATGCCGGAGAGGCGCACTGCACGCAATGCCAGCGGTCTTATAATCGAATGCTTTCCTGCAGGAATCTTTCGATGACCGCTTCCTCCGCCGCGGATCTGATGGCCCTCGGCCAGCACTATTACCTGCCGATCTACCGTCCGCGCCAGTTGGTGCTGGAGCGCGGCCAGGGCGCCAAGGTGTGGGACAGCGAAGGCCGCGACTACATCGACCTGTCCGCTGGCATCGCGGTGTGCGGGCTCGGCCACAACGATCCGGAGCTGACCGCGGCGCTGATCGAGCAGGCCGGCAAGCTGTGGCACACCAGCAACGTGTTCTACAGCGAGCCGCCGCTGCGCCTGGCCGAGGAACTGGTCGCCGCCTCGCGCTTCGCGCGCAAGGTGTTCCTGTGCAACTCCGGCAGCGAGGCCAACGAGGCGGCGATCAAGCTGGTGCGCAAGTGGGCCGCCAGCCAGGGCCGCGCGCCGGACCGGCGGGTCATCGTCACCTTCCGCGGCAGCTTCCATGGCCGCACCCTGGCCGCGGTCACCGCCACCGCGCAGCCGAAGTACCAGGAAGGTTACGAGCCGTTGCCGGGCGGCTTTCGCTATGTGGATTTCAACGACATCGTGCAGCTGGAAACGGCGATGGCCGCCGGCGACGTGGCCGCGGTGATGCTCGAGCCGGTGCAGGGCGAGGGCGGGGTGATGCCGGCCGCGCCGGGCTTCCTGGCGCAGGTGCGCGCGCTGTGCGACCACCATGGCGCGCTGTTGCTGCTGGACGAGATCCAGTGCGGCATGGGCCGCACCGGCACGCTGTTCGCGCACTGGCAGGACGAGGTGACGCCGGACATCGTGACGCTGGCCAAGGCGCTGGGCGGCGGCTTCCCGATCGGTGCGCTGCTGGCCGGGCCGAAGGTGGCCGAGACGATGCAGTTCGGCGCGCACGGCAGTACCTTCGGCGGCAATCCGCTGGCCGCGGCGGTGGCGCGGGTGGCGCTGCGCAAGCTGGGGTCGGCGCCGATCGCGGCGAACGTGTCGCGGCAGGGGGCGGCGCTGCGGCAGGGGTTGGCCGCGCTCAACGATGAGTTCGCGCTGTTTTCGCAGGTGCGTGGGCGTGGCTTGATGCTGGGCGCGGTGTTGAATCAGGCGCATGCGGGACAGGCTGGGGCGATCCTCGATCATGCCGCTGCGCATGGGTTGTTGACGTTGCAGGCAGGGCCGGATGTGTTGCGCTTCGTGCCTTCGTTGAATATCACGGATCAGGAAGTGGCTGAGGGGTTGAAGCGGTTGCGGGTGGCGTTGCAGGAGTATGTCGGGAAGCGGTGAGTCGATTGGCTCGTAGTGTTTGTCGGCGCTGAATTCAGTAGTAGTAAAAAGCTTTCGCGCTTTGCGCGAGTCACTTTTCTTTGCTTGTGCAAAGAAAAGTAACCAAAAGAAAGCACACCCCAGACGCGCGCCCTCCGCTGCGCTTCGGGTGCGCGAGGTGGACAGAAATTTTCCGATGGCACATCCATGTGCCAGCGGAAAACGCCACGCATCCTGCGTGGCGCCCCTGCGGGGTTGTACCTGCCCACCTCGCCGCGCTCTATGGGGGCCCCGAAAAGCCAAGATCAAAATCTGAGCAACAGCAACAGCAACAGCAACAGCTACAGCAACAGCTACAGCAACAGCAACAGCTACAGCTACAGCTACAGCAATAGACATGGCCGCAGGCACAGTCGTGACCGCCGCCGCCGCCGCCGTGGATCTTTTGTATGCGCTGTGCTTACGTAAGTCCGTGCCGCGCAAGTGCGCGGCGTAGTGCGCGGGCGCCGCTGGCGGTTTCGGCGGGCATGCCGATCGCGCGGGCGCCGCGGACGTTGACGAACAGGTCGTCGATGAACAGGGCACGCCGCGCGGCGACGCCGAAATGGTCGAGCGCGCGGCGGTAGACCTCGGCCTGCGGTTTGCGTCCGCCGAGTGCGCCGCTGCACAGCACGCGCCCGTGCAGCAGCGGGAACAGCGCCGGCACGATCTGCGGGATCGCCTGGGCCATCAGTGCGCCGTTGTTGGTCAGCACGCCGATGTCGATCCTGTCGGCCAGCGCCAGCACGCGTTCGATCACGCCGGGATCGCCGCGGCTGCCGGCCACGCGTGCGGCGATCCAGTCGACTTCGTCCACGCGCGCGCCCAGGCCTTCGCCTAACCGGTGCAGATAGGCGGCGGTGGCGATGTCGCCGCTGTCGTAGGCGGTTTCCAGTCCGGAAGCGAACAGGACATCCCGCACCCGCGCCGGGTCACAGCCGCAGTGGGTGGCCAGGTGTGCGATGCGTGCCGCCCGCGAGTAGGTCGCCAGCACGCCGTCGAAGTCGAGCAGCAGCAATTTCGGGCTTGGATGGATCAACGCAGCCACCGCGTCTGGCGCTGCATGCAACGGCGCGGATGGGACATGGGCCGGGTCCGAAGTGGCGGTGGCCGAGATTAACCCACTCCCCCCGGCGATGAGCGCCACTACCCGCGCCGTGACGCGCGCCTGCCCCCGCCCACCCGCTCGCTGCGCACCTACCCGTCGGATCCGGCCGCCCGCCGCTGTGCGCTGGCTATGGTCCCTGCACGCCGCGATCGCGGCACCGCCGGTCGGGGAGCCGGTGCGCATCCACGCCACATCCACGTCACCTCGGGGGTCTTGAACATGAGCAAGCGTTTGAACGCCGATCGTCTGGCGGAATCGGTATGCAGGGGATTGCGCAACGCGCGTCACGGCCACGGGCTGGCCACGCTGACGCTGCTGCTGGCCGGCGCGCAGGCGCTGCCGGCGCTGGCGGAAGAGCCGGGTGGCGAGGCCAAGACGCTGGACGCGATCACCGTCATCTCCACCGGCACGCGCAAGACCAACATGGCGGTGACCGACAGCCCGGCGCCGATCCAGTTGGTGAGCGCGGACATGCTCAAGCAGTCGGCCGCGCCCGACCTGATCAACGCCATCGCCAACCAGGTGCCGTCGTACAACGCCAACCAGACCGGCAACGACATGGCGAGCCAGACGCTCACCGCCAGCCTGCGCAACCTGTCGCCCAACCACACGCTGGTGCTGGTCAACGGCAAGCGCCGCCATATCACCTCCAACGTCAACACCACCACCGGCGCGGCCTCGGCCGATCTTTCGTTCATCCCGGCCGCGGCGATCGATCACGTCGAAGTGCTGACCGACGGCGCCGCCGCGCTGTATGGCTCGGACGCGATCGCCGGCGTCATCAACATCATCCTCAAGAAGAACCCCGACGGCGGCGAAGTGGACGCCGGTTACGCCGGCTACAAGGATGGCGGCGGTGGCACCGATGCGTGGGGCGCCAATATCGGCTTCGGCAGCGACGCGGCGTATTTCAGCCTCAGCGCCGAGGTCGAGAACCGCAAGACCGTGTACCGGCTCGGTTCCTACAGCTACGCCGACTGCGTGGCCAACTATGCCGACTGCACGGCGGTGAATCCGAGCATGGCCGACTTCCTGGTCGACGACGTCGAGGGCATGACCCTCAACGGGCGCTTCCCCAACGTCAACGCCTGGCTCAATCCGCCGGAAGTGCATCGCAAGGCGCTGTTCTTCAATTCGGGTGTGGTGCTCAGCGACACCCTGGAGTTCTATGCGTTCGGCAGCTACGGCAAGAAGACCGCGCAGTCGGAGGAGAACTACCGCCGTCCCAGCCAGGACGGCGGCTACGTCGATCCGGCGAGCGGTGAGGTCAGCCACAAGTATCCGCTGGGCTTCAATCCGTCCGAGGCCTCCGACGAGGTCGACTACGAGCTGAGCGCCGGGCTCAAGGGCATGTTGGCCGATTGGTCCTGGGATTTCTCCAGCAGTTACGGCAAGAACGAGATGGACGTGTACACGCTGAACTCGATGAACTTCAGCCTGTGGCAGGACTACGGTTATTCGCCCGAAGACTTCTACGACGGCAGTTTCTGGTCCAGCCAGTGGACCACCAACTTCAACGCCACGCACGATTTCGACGTCGGCCTGTCGCAGCCGCTGACCTTCAACGCCGGCATCGAGTACCGCCGCGACCAGTACGGCATCGATCCGGGCGATCCGACCTCGTACTACGGCGCCGGCGCGTCCTCGTTCCCCGGCTACAACCCGTTGTTCAACACCGGCGCCTACAGCCGCCACAGCTACGCCGCGTATGCCGACGTGGTGTTCAATCCGACCGAGAAGTGGCTCGTCGATGTGGCCGGGCGCTACGAGGACTACAGCGACTTCGGCAGCAAGGTGGTGGGCAAGCTGACCACGCGCTTCGACCTCACCGACACGTTCGCGGTGCGCGGCACCGCCAGCACAGGGTTCCGCGCGCCGACCTTGCAGGAGGGCTACTACTCGGCGGTGCAGGTCGGCCCGACCAGCGCCACCCCGACCCTGCAGCCCAACAGCGCGGCTGCCGCGGCGCTGGGCTTCGGCAGCCTGAAGCCGGAGACCAGCACCAACTACAGCCTCGGCTTCGTGTTCCGGCCGATGCCCAACTTCGACAGCACGCTGGATTTCTACCGCATCACCATTTCCGACCGCATCGGCGTGGGCACCTTCGAATATTCCAAGGCCGGCCAGCCGGGCGACACCAACGGCGACGGCACGCCCGACGCCGCCTACAACGCCGCGCTGGGCCAGGCGCTGGTCGATTTCGGCTATCTCGGCGGCATCGATCCGGCCGCGCCGGGCGGCTCGCTCGACGCCACCGCGCGGCAGAACATCTCGGTGGCGATCTTCAACAATGCGCTGAAGACCCGCAGCACCGGCGTGGACTGGGTGACCAACTACATCACCGAGTTCGACTGGGGCTCGATCGACTGGATGCTGGCGGCCAACTACAACAAGACCGAGGTGCTCAGCGCCAAGCCGGCGCCGGAGGTGCTCGGCGGCGCCACCATGTACAGCGCGGCGACGCTGATCAATCTGGAGAACAATGCGCCCAAGTACCGGGTCAACCTGGGTGCCACGTTCAACATCGGCAAGTTCAGCCTGCGCGTGACCGAGGCGGTCTATGGCCCGCAGTACCAGCTGGTGGCGCCGTACGACGAGTGGAACGGCGACATCTTCCCCGACAGCGTGCTGAGCCAGCTGGACGTGGTCGACGTCAACGGCGCGCCGTACTACAAGCACAAGATCGGCACGATGGCGCTGACCAATGTCGAACTGACGTTCCGGCCCACCGAGCAGCTGACCGTCAGCGTCGGCGGCGACAACGTGTTCAACAAATACCCCGACAAGGTGCCGGCGGCGGCGTACGATTACCTGGAGAAGAACTATCTCAGCTACTACAACTCGCCGTACCTGACCGGCAGCCCGGTTGGTTACTTCGGCGCGCGCTACTACGCCAAGCTGACCTACCGCTTCTGAGCGGTTCGAGCCCCTCTCCCGCCGGGAGAGGGGTTGGGGTGAGGGTACGTCCGCCAGCGGAGTGCTCGCCCGCGCAATGCCGCGCCGTCCGCGTCCCTACCCGCTCCATCGCGACCTACCCGCCGCACGCGGCCTGCGCCGCCGCGGCGGCGGCTATGGTCGATCTGCAATCCGTGAGGCGATGTCGACGATGCAAGCAACAACCAAGGGCGCCATGACCCGCCGCCAATTGCTCGCCAGGATCGGCCTGGCCGGCGGCGGTGCGATGATGTATCAGGCGATGCACAGCTTGGGCATGGCCGCCGAATCTCGTTTCAACGGCGTGCCGCGGCTGGACGGCGACGCCAAGGGCGCCTCGGTGCTGGTGCTCGGCGCAGGCCTGGCGGGGATGACAGCCGCCTACGAGCTGCGCAAGGCCGGCTATCGCGTACAAGTGCTCGAGTACAACGCGCGTCCCGGCGGCCGCAACTGGACGCTGCGCGGCGGCGATCGCTACACCGAACTTGGAGGCTTCGAGCAGCAGTGCGGCTTCGACGAGGGCATGTACCTCAATCCCGGCCCGTGGCGCATCCCGCATCACCACAAGGCGGTGCTGTCCTACTGCAAGCAATTCGGGGTGGCGCTGGAACCGTTCGTGCAGGTCAACTTCAACGCGCTGCTGCACAGCCGCGCCGGGTTCGGCGGCAAGCCGCAGCGCTTCCGCGACATCGACGCCGACTACAAGGGGCACGTGGCCGAACTGCTGGCCAAGAGCACCCGGCAGGGCGCGCTGGACGCGCAGGTGCAGCGCGAGGACCAGGAGATCCTGCTCGAATCGCTGCGCAACTGGGGCGCGCTGGACAAGGAATTCGGCTACGTCAAAGGCCGCGAGAGCAGCGAGCGCCGCGGCTTCGCCAAGTATCCCGGCGGCGGCCTGTCCGGCAAGCCGCAATTCTCCGAGCCGTTCAGTACCCAGGACATCCTGCGCTCGCGGCTGTGGGCCACGCTGGCGGCGGGCAACAACTACGAGATGCAGACCGCGATGTTCCAGCCGGTCGGCGGCATGGACCAGATCGGCAAGGCCTTCGCGCGCGAGCTCGGCGACGCGATCCGCTACAACGCGCGGGTCACCCGCATCGACCAGGACGCGCACGGGGTCAGCGTCGCCTACCAGGATGGCAACGGCGCCGAGCAACTGGCGAAAGCCGATTGGTGCGTGTGCACGATTCCGCTGTCGATCCTCAACCGCATTCCGCTCGCGGTGGGCGAGAAGATGGCCGCGGCGATCGGCCAGGTGCCGTATGCGGCGTCGGTGAAGGTGGGGCTGCAGTTCAAGCGCCGTTTCTGGGAAGAGGACGAGGCGATCTACGGCGGCATCAGCTACACCGACCTGCCGATCACCTTGATCAGCTATCCGAGCACCGGTTTCCAGAGCGCCGGCAAGGGCGTGCTGCTCGGCGCCTACGTGTGGGGACTGGAGGCGTTCGAGTTCACCTCGATGACGCCGCAGCAGCGCGTGGCCAAGGCGGTGGAATACGGCACGCACTTGCATCCGCAGTATCCGCGCGAATTCGACAACGGCATCGCCGTGGGCTGGCACCGGGTGCCGTTCACCCATGGCTGCTTCGGCATGTGGAGCGACGCCGCCCGCGCCGAGCATTACGAAAACCTGTGCCAGATCGATGGCCGCATCGCACTCGCCGGCGAACACGCCTCGTACATTCCGGCCTGGCAGGAAGGGGCCATCACCTCGGCGCTGGATGCGATCGAGCGCCTGCATCGCCGCGTCGTCAACGGAGCCCGCGCATGAAGCTGGATAGTCACTGGATGCTGGCCGCGGTGGTCGCCGCCGGGCTGCTGGCGCTGATGCTGACGCCGGCGATCGGCCCAGCCGCGGCGCAGAGTTCCGATGCCACGCCGCTGTATCCGCAGGCGGCGTTCGCCACCGCGTCCGGCGCCACCGTGTACGCGGCGATCTGCCAGAGCTGCCACATGCCCGGCGGGCAGGGCGCGCGCGGCGGCGGCGAGTATCCGGCGCTGGCCGGCAACCCTAAGGTGGCCGCGGCGCCGTACGTGGCGATGATGGTGCTCGACGGCCGCGGCGGCATGCCCGGCTTCGCCGGCATGCTCAACGATCAGCAGGTCGCCGAGGTCGTGCATTACGTGCGCAGCCAGTTCGGCAACGACTATCCCGGCAAGCTCAGCGCCGACGAGGTGCGCACGCTGCGGCACTGAGCCGGTTCCGTTTCATTCTCTTTTTCGATCGCGAGGAATTCCACATGCGCCGTTCGTTCGTTTCCCGCTCGCTCCGTGTCGGCCTGTGCGCCGCGTTGTGGTTGCCCGCCCTTGCCGGCGCCGCCGAGATCGTGCGCCACAAGATTCCCAACAGCGACTTTCCGATTTCCGCGGCAGTGGAGATCCCGGCCGGCAAAACCACGGTCTATCTCAGCGGCGCGGTGCCGCGGCCGATCGATGCGAGCGCGCCGAAGGATTCGCCCGCCGCCTACGGCGACACCAAGGCACAGACCGTCAGCGTGCTGTCGCAGATCGAGGCGCAGCTGCAAGGCATGGGCCTGGGCATGCGCGACGTGGTCAAGATGCAGGCGTTCCTGGTCGGCGATCCGGCGCTGGGCGGGAAGATGGATTTCGCCGGTTTCATGGAGGGCTACCGGCAGTTCTTCGGCACGCCCGCGCAGCCCAACCTGCCGTCGCGCTCGGCGTTCCAGATCGCCGCGCTGGGCAATCCGTTGTACCGCATCGAGATCGAAGTGGTCGCGGTGCGTCCGTAGGTTCTTCGCCCTGTCTTCCAAGGAGTCCGTCATGCAGCAGCCGTCGCGTTCGCGCCGCACGTTCCTCAAGGACTCGGCGCTGGTCGCCGCGGCCGGCTTCGGCGCGCCGTGGCTGGCGCAGGCCGCGCCCGCCGCGGTGCAGGCGACCAATGCCGAGCTGGCGCCGGTGCTGATCAACGCCAACGAATATCCCGGCGGCCCGTCGCTGGCCGCGCAGCGCGCGATCGCGGCGATCGCGTCCAGCGGCGGCCGCTACCTGGGCGAGCTGCAACTGGAGTTGCTGCAGACCCTCGCCGATCAGCTCGGCGTGGGCATCGATCACCTGATGGCCTACGCCGGTTCCACCGAGCCGCTGGACTACACCATGCTGGCGTTCACCTCGCCCAGCGCGTCGCTGGTCACCGCCGATCCCACCTTCGAGTCCGGCTGGCGCGCCGCTACGCGCAACGGCGCCAAGGTGATCAAGGTGCCGCTGCGCAAGGACGATGCGCACGACGTGCAGGCGATGTGCGCCGCCGACGCCAACGCCGGGGTGCTCTACATCTGCAACCCGAACAATCCCACCGGTTCGGTGACGGCGCGCAAGGACCTGGACTACGCGCTGGCGCACAAACCCAAGGGCAGCGTGCTGGTGGTCGACGAGGCGTATCTGCATTTTTCCGACAGCGCCAGCAGCATGGTCGATCGCGTCGCCGCCGGCGACGACGTGATCGTGCTGCGCACCTTCTCCAAGCTCTATGGCATGGCCGGCATCCGCCTGGGCTATGCGGTGGCGCGGCCGGAGCTGTTGGCCAAGCTGAAGTTCTACAGCGTCAACAGCCTGCCGGTGACCGCGGTTGCCGCCGGCCTGGCCAGCCTGCGCGATCCGGCGCTGGTGCCGCAGCGACGCGTGCTCAACAGCGCCATCCGCAACGACGTGGTGCGCTGGCTCGGTGCGCAGGGCCATGCGTGCACGGCGTCGGAAAGCAATTGCTTCATGGTCGACGTGAAGCGCCCGGCGCAGGAGTTCATGGACGCGATGGCGACCTGGGGCGTGTTCGTCGGCCGCAGCTGGGCGTTGTGGCCGAACCGTTCGCGCATCACCATTGGTACCGCGGCGGAGATGGCGCGGTTCAAGGGTGCGTTCGCGCAGGTCGCGGCCGGCAGGCGCGGGCCATTGCCGGTACCGCCGCCGAGGATGGCGCTGCACGATCCGTTGCACGGATTCTTCCGCAACGCCTAGGGCGTGTCATCGATTCCCGAGTAGGTCGCGTTGGGTCTGTCAGGTCGCCAGCCGGTGCTGCGTGGCGCAGCGCCTGACTGGCGGTCAGGTCAAGCCGCGCGGTGCCGGCTGGCGGCCTGACAGGCCCAACCCGTAGGGCCACTGTTGCGCGTGCACGCTGCCGTGCCAGCGCCGACGTGAACACGCATGCGCGGGAGTGGCGCGAGCTGCTCGGGGATTGATGACACGCCCTAGCCTTGCCTGCGCCGGATGCTGCAGTGCACGAGGGCTTGTCGTTGACAAACATTTGCGCAAAGGCAGACAGTCATGGCGACGCCGCTGTGCGCGCAGCGCATGCTGGCGAAATTGGCGCTGCTGCGCCGTCCCCATTGCCAAGGAGTCCGTCTTGAAAGCGAAGTCGCTGTCCCTCTTGCTGGTCCTCGCCGCGCTCGCGTTCGCGCCGGCGGCCTGGGCCAAGACCTGCGCGGTGACCATCACCGGCACCGACCAGATGTCCTTCGACCAGTCCCAGATCAAGATCGCCGCCGACTGCACCGAAGTGGCGCTGACGCTCAAGCACAGCGGCAAGCTCACCGCCGCGGTGATGGGCCACAACTGGGTGCTGGCCAAGACCGCGGACTTCCAGGCGGTGGCCAATGCCGGCACCAGTTCCAGCCTGGCCGACAATTACCTGCCGAAGAACGATGCGCGGGTCATCGCCCACACCAAGGTGATCGGCGCCGGGCAGTCGGACACGGTCAAGTTCTCTACCGCCAAGCTGAGCAAGGGCGGCGACTACACGTTCTTCTGCTCGTTCCCGGGGCACTGGGCGATGATGAAGGGCAAGTTCGTGTTCGGCTGAGCGGCGCCGCGCTGTAGGTTGCGACCCGCGATCTGCGAGCCTTTCGAACAGGATGGCGCTGCAGGCTTCGACCTGCGTCAGCGCCGACTCGCCTGTAGGAGCGGCTTCAGCCGCGACCGGGCTTTCCCGGTAAGGCCCTGTCGCGGCTGAAGCCGCTCCTACAGGACCGCGACGACGCTCGCGATTGCGGGATCGTACTCAGTCCGCTGCGGCATCCGGCGGCGCCATGCGCTGCAGCAGCCCACGCTGCAGCGCGCTGGCCAGCGCGGCCTCGCGGGTGCCGGCTTCCAGTTTGCGGTACAGGTTCTTCAGGTGGAACTTGACCGTGTTCTCCGACAGCGCCAGGCGTCGCGCGATCTGTTTGTTCGCGTCGCCCTGCGCAAGCAGCGCCAGCACTTCCAGTTCGCGTTCGCTGAACAGGTCGGTGCCGCTGTCCTGGTCGTGGCGCAGCTTGTCGAGCAGCGCCTGGATGGTCATCGCCAGCGTGGTGTTCGGCGCGGCCTGCGGATCCTGCTGGCGCGCCATGCGCAGCAGCGCCTTGCCCGGCACGCCCAGTTCCAGCAGGCATTGCCAGGCCTGGGTGCTGGCCACGTGCTGCAGCGCGTGGCGCAGATAGGGCAGGGCGGCGGCGGATTCGCCGCGGTCGTGCAGCACCAGCGCGATGCGCGCGCGCACCCGCGCCAGCTGCACCCGGTTGTCGGCGGCCATGCAGGCCGCCTCGACGCCTTGCAGAACCGCCAGCGCGGCGCGGGTGCGTCCGCCCAGGCGGTGCCAGCGCGCCAGGGCGAAGCCGAGCGCGGCGAGGAAGCGCCAATCCTGCGGTTGGCCCAGCGCGTGCGCGAACCGCGCCTCGCCGCCGGTGCGCGCGACCAGCACGTCGATCGCCGGCGACGGCGGCTGGTCGAGCAGCACGTGCAGCCGCCAGGCCAGCGCCAGGTCGGCGAGTCGTCCCAGGTGCCGCGCGTGCGCGATACGGTCGATATGGTCGAGCAGCTCCAGCGCGGCGCGGCCGCTGCGGTCGTGCTGCCGCGCCAGCACCAGCGCGGTCTCGTAGCCGGCGGCATAGATGTCCAGCCAGCCGTCGTGCTGTTCCAGAAAGCCCAGTGCCGGCTGCAGGCAGTCGGCGGCCTCGTCGTAGCGGCCGTGCTCGCATTGCAGCTGCGCCAGCAGGCACTGGCCCACCGCCTGCAAGGTGGGATCGAGCTGCTGCTGGCGCTGGGCGATGGCCAGCGCCTGGCGGCAGGTGGCCTCGGCCCGCTCCAACTGGCCGCGGTAGTAGTGGCTCTGCGCCAGGTGGATCAGCGCATAGCTGGCGCCGACCTCGCTGCCGCTGGCCTGCATCGCGCTGCCGGCCAGTTGCGCATAGCGCTCGGCGCCGGCGAAATCGGCGCGGCCCAGCGCGGTGGTGGCGCAGATGCACCACAGCGTGCCGCGGCCCAGACTGTCGTCCTCGTCCAGCGCCGCCGCCTGCGCGGCGATCTGCGCCAGTCCGCGCGGGTTGGCGCAGACCTGGTCGAGCAGGTCGCGCAGCAACGCCACCACCACCGTGTAGTCGCGCTCGAATGGCGCACGCACCTGCTCGGGAAAATCGCGGAAGCGTTCCAGCAGGGTCTGCGCGTGCGCGAACTCGCCCAGCTTCATGTGCAGGTAGGCCTGGGTCAGATTCAGCGCCGGCCGCTCGCCGATGCTGCTGCGCGGGAAGCGGCGCAGCAGCGCGCGGATGGGGGCGGTGCCGTGGCGCAGCAGCAACTGCCAGGTGCCGGCGCGGGCGATGCAGTCGGCGGCGCTGTCGATCGCGCCGCCGCGCACCGCATGCCGCACCGCTTCGGGCAACTGCCCGTGCGCGTCGAACCAGTGCGCGGCGCGCCGGTGCAATTGCGGCGCCAGTCCGGGCGTGTCGCGCTCCAACTGCTGGTACAGATAATCGGCGAACAGCGGATGGAAGCGGAACCATTCGTGCTCGCCGTCCAGCGCCACCAGCAGGCCCTGGAAGTGCGCCAGGCGCTCCAGCAGGCGGCCGCTGTCGTCGCGCTCGCGCACCGCGTCGGCGAGCGCGGCGTTGAACCGTTCCAGCGGCGAGAGCTGCAGCAGCAACGCGCGCAAGGCCGGATCCAGGTCGTTGAGCACCTGTTCGGCCAGGTATGCCGCCAGTTCGGCGGTGCGCCCGGAGAACCGGCCCAGATCGTCGCGGCGGCGTTCGTCGCCGCCCAGCCATAGCCCGGCCAGTTGCAGCGCGACCGCCCAGCCCTCGGTCTGCCGGCGCAGCTGGCGGGCCATCGCCGCCGGCACCTGCGGTCCCAGCAGCGCCAGCGTCTCGGCGTCGTCCAGGGCGAGTTCGCGTGCGCCGATGCGTTCCAGCTGGCCCTGCAGCGCCCAGCGCGCCAATGGCAGGGCCGGCGCGCGCCGGGTGGCCAGCAGCAGGTGCAATTGGCCGCCGGCGTGTTCGACCAGTCGCGTCACCACCTCGTCGAGCGCGCTGGCGTGGCCGCGGTCGTAGTCGTCGAGGATCACCAACAAGCGCCGCGGCGCGGCGCGGATCGCCCGAATCAGCACCGGCAGGGTGCACGCCACGTCCAGGTCCTGGCCCTGCTGCTGCAGCGCGGCCTGCAAGGGCGCGCCGAGTTCGATCCCGGCACCGTGCGCGGCCAGCGCCAGGTAGGCGAGGAAGCGCCCGGGATCGGCGTCGTCCTCGTCCAGCGACAGCCACGCCACCGCGGCCTCGCCGCGCTCGCGCAGGCGCTGGTGCCACTGCCCGAGCAAGGTCGTCTTGCCGAAGCCGGGCGGCGCCAGCAACAGGGTCAGCGGCAGCTCGGCGGCGCGGTCCAGGTGCTGCAGCAACGCCTCGCGCGCCACCGCGGCCACGCGCGAGCGCGGCGGCGCCAGTTTGTCGGCCAGCACCCAGTCGGGCATGGCGGGACTGTCGTGCACGGCCGGAAGGAAACGCGGATTCAACAGCGTGACAGGCTTGAGCATGTCGCCATGAGTGTCTGCAGCGGTCGCCCTCGCGCCCTCTGGCGGCTCGGGTGACGGTACGGAGTCGGACGCGTGCCGGCTTGCCGCGCAGATCGCGGAAAGCTCGGGTGCGGCGCCGATTCCACGGGCCCCCGCCCTGATGCCGTCCGTTGGCCGTGAACGTTGAACTTATGACACGGCCGCGACAAAAGCAAAGTCGCGACCGGTTGCTCAGTTTCCGTTCAGCCGGCGGCGACCACGCCGAATGCCTCGCGCGCCGCGGCCAGCGTGGCCTCCAGCACGCCTTGGTCGTGCGCGCTGGACAGGAAGCCGGCCTCGTACGCCGACGGCGCCAGGAACACGCCGCGCTCCAGCATGGCGTGGAAGAAGCGGTTGAACGCGGCGGTGTCGCAGGCGGTGGCCTGGGCGTAGGTCTCCACCTTCTGCGTGGTGAAGAACAGCCCGAACATCGCTCCGACCTGGTTGGTGGTGACCGCCACGCCGGCGGCGGCGGCGGCCTGCTCCAACCCGGCGCACAGCGCGGCGGTGGCCGCGTCCAGGCGCTGGTGGAAGCCCGGCGCCTGCACCAGCTCCAGCATCGCCAGGCCGGCGGCCATCGCCACCGGGTTGCCGCTGAGCGTGCCGGCCTGGTAGATCGGCCCGGACGGGGCGATCTGCCGCATCAGCTCGGCGCGGCCGCCGTAGGCGCCGACCGGCATGCCGCCGCCGATGATCTTGCCGAAGGTGGTCAAGTCCGGCACCACGCCGTAGTGCGCCTGTGCGCCGCCCAAGGCGACACGGAAGCCGGTCATCACCTCGTCGAAGATCAGCAGCGCGCCGTGGCGCGTGCACAGCGCACGCAGGTGCTGCAGATAGCCCTCGCGCGGCGGGATGCAATTGGCGTTGCCGACCACCGGCTCGATGATGACCGCGGCGATCTCGCTGCCGATCTCGTCGAACAGGGCGGTGGCGCCGTCGAAGTCGTTGTAGCTCAGGGTGGCGGTGAGTTCGCTCAAGCCCGCCGGCACGCCCGGCGAGGTCGGCACGCCCAGGGTCAGCATGCCGCTGCCGGCCTTGACCAGGAACGAGTCGCCGTGGCCGTGGTAGCAGCCTTCGAACTTGACGATGCGGCTGCGCCCGGTGGCGCCGCGCGCCAGGCGCACCGCCGACAGGGTGGCCTCGGTGCCGGAATTGACCATGCGCACCATCTCGCACGAGGGCACCAGGCGGGTGATGGTCTCGGCCATCGTCACCTCCGCCGGGCAAGGCGCGCCGAACGACAGGCCGTCGCCGATCGCGCGCTGCACCGCCTCGCGCACCGACGGGTGGTTGTGCCCGGCGATCATCGGGCCCCACGAGCCGACGTAGTCGATGTAGCGGTTGCCGTCCACGTCGTACAGGTAGGGGCCGTCGGCGCGCTGCACGAAGAACGGTTCGCCGCCTACCGACTTGAAGGCGCGGACCGGCGAGTTGACGCCGCCGGGGATCAGCGATTGCGCCTGGGCGAAGAGGGCGTGCGAGCGGGCATGGTTCACGGGTCGGAATCCTTGGCGAGCTGGCCGGGCCGATGGGCCGGGCGCGGAGTGATGCCGCCTATTGTCGCGGCTGCCGCCTGCACGTGCCATGTCGCCCGCGGTTCGTCCGCGCACCTACCCGCCCGTCGTGCACCTACCCGCCGCGGCCGGCTCCGCCGTGTGATCCGCTGCCTAGTATCGGAACGTCCAGGGGCGCACGGCCCGATCGCCGACGGCGAGCGGCCGTGCGGTGGGCGGAGTTTCCACAGGGTTCGCGGGGCGCGCCATCGGCCATTGGCGTCGCGCCTGCATTTTTCGTTGGCTTGCCAACGATTTTCATCTTCGGGAGAGAGCATGCACCGTACGATCCGCAAGAGTGCCTTGGCGCTCGCGTTGGCGCTTGCCGCCGGCAATGGCTATGCGCAGTCCACCACCGGCAGCATCGTCGGCAGCGTGCCGCCCGGCGCCGGCGAGAGCAGCGTGCTGATCACCAACACCAGCGGCTTCAGCCGCGAGGTCAAGGTGGACGCACGCGGCCGCTACGCGCAGGGCAATCTGCCGCTGGGCACCTACACGGTCACGCTCAAGCGCGACGGCCAGGTGGTGGAGACGCGCGAGAACATCAGCCTGGTGGTCGGCGCCGGCACCGAAGTCGGCTTCGGCGGCCCGGCGCAGACGCTGGATGCGGTCAACGTGGTGGCCGGCAACGTGGCCAGGATCGACGTGGCCAGCGTCGACAGCCGCACCGTGATCACCGCCGAGCAACTGGCGGTGCTGCCGCTGGGCCGCAGCGCCGAGGCCATCGCCTTGCTGGCGCCGGGCGTGGTCGCCAACAGCGGCGGCTACGACAACGGCCCACTCGGCGGTTCGCTGGCCAGCTTCGGCGGCTCGGCGGCGAGCGAGAACGCGTATTACCTCAACGGCTTCAACACCACCGATCCGGCCAGCAGCCTGGGCGGGCTGACCCTGCCGTACGGCGCGATCGACCAGCAGGAAATCTTCACCGGCGGCTACGGCGCGCAATACGGCCGTTCCAACGGCGGCGTGATCAGCCAGGTCGGCAAACGCGGCAGCAACGACTGGCACTTCGGCGCGGCGGTGATCTGGCAGCCGGACAGCCTCAGCGCCCGGCAGAGCGACCTGTATTTCCGCAAGGACAGCGTGTACTGGGATCCGAACAACGCCAAGTACACCGCCGGCAACTACGTACCGCTGAGCGAGACCAAGGCCGACCAGACCACCTACAGCGCCTACCTCGGCGGCCCGCTGGTGCAGGACCGGTTGTTCTTCTTCCTGGCGCTGGAGCAGGTCGATTCCAGCGGCACCCGCGTCGCCGACGCGCGCGTCACCTCCGGCGGCATCTCCGGCTCGCCGTGGACCCGCTACGACTACAAGCAGACCCGCGCCTACGCCAAGATCGACTGGCAGATCAGCGACAACCACCTGCTCGAATTCACCGGCGCGCAGGACAAGGCGCGCACCAACGGCACCATCTACGGCTACGACTACGTCAACCGCGAGGTCGGCAGCTACAAGGGCCGCGAAGGCAAGAACGAGTTCGGCCCGACCCTGTTCCTGGGCAAGTACACCGGCTATTTCGGCGACAACCTCACCTTGACCGCGCTGTACGGCAAGGAGAGCCTGCCCAACAAGCTCACCGCGATCGGCTACGACGCGGGCAACGGTCCGTTCCTCAACAGCGTCGCCAACCAGAATCCGGCCTATACCGGCGGCACCGCGATCGGCAATGCGCAGACGGTGGTCTCGATCACCGATCCGGACCGCGAGTACAAGAAGGACAACCTGCGCCTGAATCTCAACTGGCGGCTCGGCGCGCACAGCATCGATGTCGGCATCGACAACCAGAAGAGCGAGGCGATCAACATCGGCTCGTACAAGTCCGGCCCCGGCTATGCCTGGACCTACGGCTACACCCCGGACCCGTACGGCCTCAACAGCGGCGGCCAGGTCAGCGGCTCGGTGGCCGAGGACGGCAGCATCGGCGTGCCCAGCCCGGGCCTGGCCGATCCCACCTACGGCAGCGGCGGCTACTACGTCACCCAGGACATCGACACCAACCTGTATTCCTACGACGCCAAGCAGACCGCGTACTACGTCGAAGACCATTGGCAGGCCACCGACAGATTGATGCTCTCGCTCGGCGTGCGCAACGACAGCTTCACCAACTACACCCCGTTCGGCCAGGCCTACATCGAGCTGAAGAACCAGTGGGCGCCGCGGCTGGGCTTCAGCTGGGACGTCCGCGGCGATTCCAGCCTGAAGGTATACGGCAACATCGGCCGCTACTACCTCGGCCTGCCGCTGTCGCCGGCGGGCCTGTTCACCCCGGCGGTGTCCACCAGCACCTACTACACCTACAGCGGCATCAACGCCGACGGCACGCCGATCCTGGCCACCCAACTGGCGCCACCGGTGTCGGCCAACTCGCGCTTCGGCCGCCTCGCCGACGTGCGCACCGCGGTGGTCGAGGACATCAAGGGCGAGAACCAGGACGAGGTCATTCTCGGCTTCACCACGGTGTTGCCGAACGACTGGGTGTTCGGCGTGCGCGGCACCCACCGCCGGCTCAACGACGGCATCGACGACACCAACCTCGACAACTCCAACGCAGGCCTGGTGGCGGCGGCGGCCGCGGCGGGCGTGGACATCGACTGGAACAAGAACGCCAGCGCGGCGCTGGTCAATCCGGGCAAGACCAATACCTATCGGGTGGTCGGTACCGACGGCCAGGTGCACGCGTTGACCGTGACCCGCGAGCAGGGCGGCTACCCCGAATTCAAGCGCCGCTATTCGGCGCTGGAATTCAACCTGGAGCGTCCGTTCGACGGTCGCTGGTATACCAAGATGAGCTACGTGTGGTCGCACAGCTACGGCACCACCGAAGGCCAACTGCGTTCGGACCTGTGGCGCACCGGCGGCGCGCTGGGCAGCTACCGGGGCCAGGCGGCGACCTCGACCACGCAGAGCTGGGACCACGCGGCGCTGATGGAGAACTTCAACGGCAACCAGTCCAACGACCGCCGCCATCAGCTCAAGGCGTACGGGTTCTATCAGTTGACCGAGGAGTGGGGCACGTCCGCGAACCTGAGCCTGATTTCCGGCGCGCCACGGCCGTGCCTGGGCTATTACTACGGCAGCAACTACGACGCCGGCGACCGCGACCCGGCCGGCTATGCCAATCCCAGCATTACCGGCGGCACGTACCACTTCTGCTACGACCCGGCCACCGGCACCGGCGAGGCGTCGCCGCCGGGATCGCACGGCAATCTGAGCTGGGTGGCGCAGCTCGACCTGGGGCTGACCTACAAGCCGAAGTTCGCCGAAGGCAAACTGGCGCTGAGCCTGGACGTGTTCAACGTCACCAACCGGCAGACGGTGACCAACGTCTATCCGTTCTCCGAATTGAACCCGGGCGAAGTCAATCCGCTATGGAACCAGGCGGTGGCCTACCAGGCGCCGCGCTCGGCACGGGTGACGCTGAGCTACGACTTCTGAGCGCGTATGAGTACTGAGCCCCTCTCCCACCGGGAGAGGGGTTGGGGTGAGGGTACGGAAGCGAAGCGTCTCGCAGAGTTTGGGTGCACGAGGCTTCGCCCATACCCTCATCCGCCCCTGCGGGGCACCTTCCCCCGAAAAGGGGGCCATGGTCCCGATGGGAGAAGGAACAGCCGCGGCTCAGTCGAAGCAGGCGCGGTACGCAGCCAGGGCTGCGCGCGGATCCTCGGCGTCGAACACGCCGCTGATCACCGCCAGCAGGTCGGCGCCAGCGGCGACCAGGGCGCGGCCGTTGTCGGGCGTCACCCCGCCGATCGCCACCCGCGGCAATCCCAGCGCCGCGGCATCGCGCAGCAGGCCGGGGTCGGCGCGGCGCGTGGTGACTTTGCTGCGCGTGGGGAAGAACGCACCGAAGGCGACGTAGCTGGCGCCGACCGCGGCGGCGGCGCGGGCCAGCGCTAGGTCGTCGTAGCACGAGGCGCCGATCAGGGCGCCTGCACCGAGCGCGGCGCGCGCGGCAGCCAGGTCGCCGTCGTCTTCGCCCAGGTGTACGCCGGCGGCGCCGACCGCCTGCGCCAGGGCCACGTCGTCGTTGACGATCAGCGGCACCCCGGCCTGCGCGCACAGCGCCTGCAACGCCGTCGCCTGGGCCAGGCGCTGCGCCGCGTCGGCACGCTTGTTGCGGTATTGCAGCCAGGTCGGGCCGTGGCCGAGCAGCGGAGCCACGCGCGCCAGCAGGCGCGCGCCGTCGGCCTCGTCGGGCGTGATCAGGTAGACGCCGCGGGGCGGCGGTGATGCATTCATGGAGGAGCCTTCCGGTGTGCAGGCGAGGGTGGGACAATGCCCCTCCGTTCGGCCCGTAGACCCGCGATTATCCAATGAGCGATGCCACTGCCACCACCTACCGCGCCTGGATGTGCGTCGTCTGCGGCTTCATCTACCGGGAAATCGACGGCCTGCCGGAAGAGGGCATCGCCCCCGGCACCCGCTGGGAAGACGTGCCCGACACCTGGACCTGCCCGGACTGCGGCGTGACCAAGGACGATTTCGAGATGGTGGAGATGGATTGATTGAAGGCCGGGATTGGGGATTTGGGATTGGGGATTCGCAAAAGCGGCCTTTGCGCTTACCCGGCCATTCGCTGCGAACTGTAGTAGGGGGAAATCCCGACCTGATTTATCGGCACGGCGTCTGGGGTGAAGCCACTCTTACAGGCGCTCGGCGACTTGAGGACTGCTGCAGCAAGCCGCTTTTGCGAATCCCCAATCCCAAATCCCCAATCCCAGCCCTCAATGCATCCGCTGCGCGCGCGCGCTCAGTTCCACCAGGCGTTCGCGGATCGGCAGCACGTCGTTGGCTTCCGGGTTCAGTTGCAGGTAGCGGCCCAGGTCGCGGCGCGCGCCGGGGACGTAGTCCATCTGCAGGTACGCCAGGCCGCGGTCGCGCAGGGCTTCGGGCTGGTCGGGCATCAGCTTGAGCACGCGGTCGGCGCTGCGTGCGGCGCGGTCCCATTCGTCGCGTTCGGCGTAGACGCCGTGCAGGTTGCGCAGCACCCGGGTCAGGATCGCGCGGTGCGGCGCCGGGTCCAGGATCTGCAGCAGCGCGCGGTCGTCCGGGGTTTCGCCGCCCAGGTGCGGACGCGCGCGTTCGCGCAGTTCTTCCACCGCCAGCGGGCGGCCGCCGTTGAACGGGTCCATCACCAGCAGGCCGTCGTCCACCGGCAGGCGCACCAGGAAGTGCCCGGGGAAGGACACGCCGTCGAGCGGGATGTCCAGCCGCCGCGCCACTTCCATCTGCACCAGCGCCAGCGAGATCGGATTGCCCAGGCGGCGCTCGAAGACCTCGTTCATGTAGCTGTTGCGCGGGTCGTAGTACTCGTCGTGGTTGCCGCTGTAGCCGAGTTCTTCGAACAGGTGGCGGTTGATCGCGGCCATCTTAAGTGGCCACGGCTCGATCATCGCCACTTCGTGGCGCAGGTGATCGGCGTGGTTCTGCGCCAGCGTGTCGTAGTGCTCGGCATCCAGTTCCGGATACTCGTCGCGGGCGATCAGCAGCGCGGTGGCCAGCAGCGGCAGCGCATCGTCGTCCAGCGCGGCCAGGGTATTCCAGCTCGGCAATGTCAGTCGGTCGACCATGGCCCAAGACTGGCCGCAAAGTGCGACGCGATCAAGTCCGGCGGTTCCCGACAGCGGTGTCGGGTTCAGCGCCACAGCGGCGGCGCTTTTCCCGACGCCGGCGCGGCTCAGCGGGCCTTGGGGATGCCCGGGCCGAAGCTCAGTTCGGCGCCGTCCTGCAACTGGAGTTGCGCGGCCTGGCCGGCATTGAGTTCCAGCACGTAGCGCGCCGGGGCGTTGCTGGGATACGGCGGGCAGGCGTTGCCGGCCGAGCACGGCGGCACGTCGCGCTGCTGCGCCACCAGCTTGCGCTGGGTGTCGAAGTACAGGATGTCCAGCGCGATCTTGGTGTTCTTCATCCAGTACGCCTGCGGTTCCTCGCGGTCGTGGATGAACAGCATGCCGTGGTCGGCGTCCATCTGGTCGCGGAACATCAGCCCGCGCGCGCGGGTCGCATCGTCCTGGGCCAGCTCGACCTGGTAGCGGTGCCCGGCCAGTTCCACCCAATGGCCGCCGGCGCTGGCGCAGCCGCTGAGGGTCAGCAGGACGAGGACGAACAGGGCGCGGAACAGGGACATGGCGGTGCCGGGGAAGGTGGGATCAGCGCGCACCTTGTTGCATGGTGGGTGGCGAGTCAATAGAGCCGGGATTCGGGATTGGGGATTGGGGATTCGTAACAGCGGGGAGCTGCGGCCGGAGGTGCTTTCGGCTTTTGCGAATCCCCAATCCCCCAATCCCGAATCCCCGCGCGTCCTACAGGACGCGCGGCGGCTCGCCACCGACGATCACCACGTCGGCCGGGCGGCGCGCGAACAGGCCGACGCAGACCACGCCGGGGATCTGGTTCAGTTCGCGCTCCAGCGCCACCGGATCGGTGATGCTGAGGTTGTGTACGTCGAGCACCACGTTGCCGTTGTCGGTGACCACACCGTCGCGCCAGACCGGCTGGCCGCCGGTGCGCGCCAGGATCTCGCGCGCGACCAGGCTGCGTGCCATCGGGATCACCTCGATCGGCAGCGGGAACGCGCCCAGCGTCTGCACCTGCTTGCTCGGGTCGATGATGCACACGAAGCGCTCGCTGGCCTCGGCGATGATCTTCTCGCGGGTCAGCGCGGCGCCGCCGCCCTTGATCAGGCAGCGGTTCGGATCGCACTCGTCGGCGCCGTCCACGTACAGCGACAGGTTGCCGGTGTGGTTCAACTCCAGCACCTCGATGCCGTGCTGGCGCAGGCGCGCGCTGCTCTGCTCGGAGCTGGACACCGCGCCCTTGATGCGATGGCCGATGCGGCCCAGCGCGTCGATGAAGTAGGCCACGGTGGAACCGGTGCCGACGCCGACGATCATGCCGTCTTCGACGTATTCGATGGCTTTTTCGGCGGCCAGGCGCTTGCTTTCGGACATTGGGGAACTCGGGATTAGTGATTGGTGATTGGGGATTCGTAAAGAGCGACAGCGGGCAGGGCAGGAGACGAATCCCCAATCCCGAATGCCCAATCCCGGCTACTCAAGCGCCAACAGCAGCTTCCACTGCGCGGCGCTGACCGGGAACACCGACAGGCGGTTGCCGCGCGCGGTCAGCGGGAAGCCGTCGCCAAGCGCGTCGGCATGCTGCTTGATCTCGTCCAGCGCGATGGTGCGCGTGAGCTTGCGCTCGAACGCCACGTCCACCAGATACCAGCGCGGCTGTTCGCGGGTGGCCTTTGGGTCGTGGTAATCGGAGGTGGGATCGAACTGGGTCACGTCCGGATACGCTGCGCTGGCCACCGTGGCCGTGCCGACGATGCCGGGCACCTTGCAGTTGGAGTGATAGAACAGGATGCCGTCGCCGAGCTTCATGCCGTCGCGCATGAAGTTGCGCGCCTGGTAGTTGCGCACCCCGTTCCAGGGTTCGCTGCCGACCCGCTGCAGGTCGTCGATCGAGAAGGCGTCCGGTTCGGACTTCATCAGCCAGTAGCGCTTGCGTGCGGTCATGCGGGGAGATCGGTCGCGGTCAGGAGGGTGAGGGAGTCGGTGCAGACCGCATCCAGCGCCACGTCCCAGGCGGCGATGGACAGCGCGTCGACCTGCTGCACGGCGAACGCGGCGCCGACCAGCCAGGGCGGAGGCGCTTGCCGCTGGCGAAATGCGAAGCTGCGATCATACCAGCCGCCCCCCATGCCCAGGCGTCCGCCGCCGGCGTCGAAGCCGACCAGCGGCGCCACCACCAGCGCCATCTGCTCCGGCGCCAGCGTCGCCTCGGCGGCGACATCGGGTTCGGGAATGCCGTAGCGGTTGGCGGTCAGCGGCTGCCCCGGGCGCCACGGCGCGAAACGCAGGGTCTTGCCGCTGAGCACCGGCAGGCAGTACTGCACGCTGGCCGGCAGGCTCAATTGCCAGCGGTGCAGCGCGATCTCCCCATCCATCGCCCAATAGCCGGCGACGTGGCCGTGCTGCGGCGCGAACGGCAAGTCCAGCAAGCGCTGCGCCAGCGCGTCGGCGGCGGCCAGGCGCGCGGCCGCGGGGAGTGCGCGGCGGCGCGCGCGCAGTTGCTGGCGCAGGAGGTCGCGGTCGTCGGGAGTCATCGGGCAAGCGTGGGAAGGGGCGGCGCTATTGTCGGTGCCGGCGCGTGGGCTGGCTAGGGTGTTGCCGCCGAAGCGGCGTCACGCATAGATCGCCACCGTCTGCCGGCCCGACAGCACCAGTTGCCCGGCTTCGTCCCAGATCTGCATGTCCTGCAGCGAGTAGCCGTCGGCGGCGTGCTGGCTGGTCGAACGCAGCAGGAACCAGTCGCCGGCCGCGGCCGGCTGCGGGAAGTCCAGGGTCCAGCTCATCGAGCTGACCGATGCCGGTTCGGTGAAGCAGGCCATCGCCGCCGGCGCCAGGCTGTCGCCGAGCGCGACCATGGCCAGGCTCGGGTCCACGCCTGCGCTGTCGCGGTGGCGTACCCAGACCATCAGTTCCGGACTGGCCGCGCCGGACACCGGCAGGGCGCCGCCGGCCAGGCGCATCTCGAAGTTGCCTACGAACGCCGGGGTGATCGGGCTGGCGGCGATCGGCGTTGCGGCATCGGGCCCGCACACCGTGGGTCGCGCAGGCATGAAGTCGTGGGCGATGCGGCTGGGGCGCGGTTGCGCGAACAGCAGCGCCGCGCGCAGCGCGAGCTGCGCGCCGGCCAGGCAATCGACCGCGATCGAGGTGGCGGACTTGCCCTGGCGCAGCAACTGCGCTTGGAAACGCAGCGTGGAGTCGGCGGGGCCGACGAACCAGATATGCGCCGACTTCAGCGGCGGCAGCGCGGATGGCGCGGCGCGCAGCGCGGTCTGCAGCGCCAGCGCCGCGGACAGACCACCGAAGGCGGTGCGTCCCTGCAACCAGCTGGCAGGGACGTCGAACCCGGCGTTCGGGTCGAAGCGGTCGATGATCTGGGCGAGCGAGGGCATGCGGCGTCTCCTGGAAGGGCGCGACAGTATCCCAGGCTTGCAAGAGCGGCTGGTCGGTGCGCAGTTGCGTGCGCTGCAGGGCGGCCGGCGGGGGCGCGGACATGATGCGTCTTCGGGCGCGGCGCACACGCAGACGCACAAAAGGAAACGGCGCCTTGCGGCGCCGTTTCCGGGATATTGCATTCTCCGCCATAGACGATGCGTGCGAAACGACCTTGAACCCGGGGTTCAAGTGGGATAGCTGGGGAACCATCGGGCTTCCCGCTACAAGGCGGACCTGCACACCCGATTCCGTCGCCATCCCGTGGTCGTAATTAAGGGACAAGGCGAATGTTTGCACACGCTGTCGTTTACAGCAGAGAACGCAAACGAAGTATAGCGCCGTCGCCGCGCTTGGCTAGTCCGTTCGTCGGTCGCGCGGTACGGCGCAATTCACGTTGATGATCGAAATGCGAGGCGGGTATCAGCGCGCCGTATCGACCACGCCGTCGAGCCGGCGATTGAGATCGGCGAGCGTGCGCGCCATCTCATGATCGCGCCGCGCCTGCTCGTCGCGCAGTTGCTGCAGTTCGTGCGCCAGGTTCAGCGCGGCCAGCACCGCGACCCGGTCCACCGCGGCCATGCGGTTGCTGCCGCGCACCTCGCGCATCTTCGCGTCGAGCAGGCGCGCGGCGGCGAGCAGGCTGTCGCGTTCTTCGGCCTCGACGCCGACGGTGTATTCGCGGTCCAGGATGCGGACGCTGACCGGTTCGCTCACGTGTGCTGCTCCAGCGACTTGAGCCGGGTGATCATCGCCTCGACCCGCGAGCGCGCCTGTTCGTTCTTGGTCAGCAACTGCGAGCGCTCGCCGATCAACTGCTCCTGCTGCTGGCGCAGGCTGCGGTTCTCGTCGGTGAGGCGCTGGCAGCGCTCGACCAGCGTCTCCACGCGTGTGGCGAGGGTGCGAAGCTGGGCGAGGGCGTCGGGGCTGTCCATGGCGCCCACGATAGGCATGCGCCCGAGCGGCGGTCAAGACGCCGGCGGACGGCGCGACGGCCGCCGCTCAGGCGGGCAGCAGCAGCGGCTGCCGCAGCAACTGCAGGCAGGCGTCCGGTTCCAGTGCCGGCGCGACCAGATGGCCCTGGATCTCGTCGCAGCCGTGCTGGCGCAGGAACGCCAGCTGGCCGGGCAGCTCCACGCCTTCGGCGACCACTTTCAGGGTCAGCGAGTGGCCCATCGCGATGATGGTGCTGGTGATCGCCTCGTCGTCCGGATCGCGGGTCAGGTCGCCGATGAATTCCTGGTCGATCTTCAAGGTATTGATCGGCAAGCGCTTCAGGTAGGCCAGCGACGAATAGCCGGTGCCGAAGTCGTCGATCGCCAGGGCCAGGCCCAGGGCGCGGCAGGCATGCAGGGTGGCGGCGTTCTTGCCGACCTGCGACATCACCACGCTTTCGGTGAGTTCCAGCTCGACGTTGGCGGCCGGGACCCCGGTCTCGGCCAGTATCCGCGCCATCAACGCCGGCAGGTCGCCGCGCTCGAGCTGGATCGCCGAGACGTTGACCGACATGCACAGGTCGGTCAGGCCCAACTGGCGCCAGTCGCGCAGCGTGCTGCAGGCCTGGCGCAGCACCCATTCGCCGATCTCCAGGATCAGCCCGGTTTCCTCGGCCAGGGGAATGAACTGGCTCGGCGAGACCGTGCCGAAATCGGCGCTGTGCCAGCGCAGCAGCGCTTCCACGCCGACCACGCGCTGCTCGCGCAGCGAATAGCGCGGCTGGTAGACCAGCTTCAGCTCCTGGTCGAACGGGATCTTGCGCAGGCTGCTGGCCAGCGTGGCGCGGTGGCGGGTGGCCTCGTCCATGCGCGCCGAATAGACCTGCACGTTGCGGCGCCCGGCGGCCTTGGCCTGGTACATCGCGGTGTCGGCGTGCTTGAGCAGTTCGCTGGGCAGCAACGCGTGCTGCGGGAACAGCGAGATGCCGATCGACGAGGAGATCGCCACTTCGCGGCGGTCCTCCAGTTGCAGCGGCGCATCGAACGCGGCCAGCACGCGCGTGGCGACGGCTTCGGCCTCGGCCTGGTCGGCGATGTCCTCCACCACCACGGTGAATTCGTCGCCGGCCAGGCGCGCGACCGTGTGCTGCGGGCCCACCGCCTGCTGCAGGCGTTCGGCGACCGCACGCAGCACCCGGTCGCCGACCGCGTGGCCGAGCGAATCGTTGATGTCCTTGAACCGGTCCAGGTCCAGGAACAGCACCGCCACCGAACTGCCCTGGCGCCGCGCACGCACGATCGAGCGCGCCAGCCGCTCGGACAGCAGCGCGCGGTTGGGCAGGCTGGTCAGGGTGTCGTAGTTGGCCAGGTAGCGCAGTTCCTGCTCGGCGCGCTTCTGGTCGGTGATGTCTTCCAGCACCACCACGTGGAAGCTGTGCCGGCCGTCGGCGTCGCCGACCGTGTTGCGGCGCACGTGGCAGAGAATTTCCAAGCCGTCCTTGCGCCGCTTCCAGGCATCGCCGCGCCAGGAGCGGCCGTGCTCGAGCGACGGCGCGGCGGGCACGTCGGGCGCATGGTCGAGCAGGGTCATCGGCTGGCCCAGCACCTCGCGTTCGCTGTAGCCGGTGATGCGGGTGAAGGCCGGGTTGACCGAGATGAAGCGCAGGTCTTCGTCCAGCACCGCGACCGCCTCGCTCATGCTGCGCAGCACTTCGCTGGCGATGCGCCGTTCCAGGTCGGCCTGGCGGTGCGAGGTGATGTCGCGCGCGGTGCCGGCGAGTCGGCGCGGTTTGCCGGCGGCGTCGTAGTCGACCACGCGGCCGCGCACCCGCGCCCACAGCCACACGCCGTCGCCGGCCAGGTCCACCCGGTACTCGGCCACGTAGACCGGGGTCAGTCCCTGCAGGTGTTCGCGCAGCGCGCGTTCGGCCTGCGGCACGTCGTCGGGGTGGATGCGCAGCGGATCGTCCTCGCGGATCACCATGGTGATCTCCTGCGCATGCGGCGCCGCTTCGTCGGCGCGCATGCGGCGCAACTTGCGCTGCTGCAGGTCGTAGTCCCAGAAGTGCTCGCCGGAGGCCCACAGCGCCAGCTTCAGATGGCGGTCGCGCTGCTGCAGCTGCTGCTGGCGTTGCTGCTGTTGCTGCATGCGCCGTCGCCAATGCAGTGCCTGCAGCGCGGAGACCACCGCGGCCACCGCCAGGATCGCCGCCGCGGCGGCCCAGCCCCAGCGCCAGTCCGTTGCGGCATGACCGGCAATTCCCGCAGCGACGTGCTCGATCGACATGGCGGGAAGTGGGCTTCTGTCACGAAAGGGGGTGGTGGAGTGTAGGCGCCTGCCGGAAGCCTTCACAAGCAGCGCGACACATGCGGATTGCTACACTGCGCAGTCCCGCTCCGCCGCTGGCCCCGATTCTCCGTGGCGAGCGCACAACAGGCCTTGCGTCCATGATCGAACTTCCTAGCGCCGACGACGTCACCCAAGCCAGCCAACAGCTGGGCCTGGCCGCGTCGGCGGCCGAACTCCACGGCGCCTTGTGCGGCTGGCTGGCCGGCGGCGGCGCCGACCTGGCGGCGTGGCCGGCCGCGGTGCTGGCCGATGCCGGCATCGCCACGCCACGCCACGGCGACGTGCTGGACCGGTTGCGCGAGGCCACCGCCGCGCAACTGGAGGATCGCGATTTCGCCTTCGACCTGGTCCTGGCCGATGCGGGCGCGCCGCTGTCCGAGCGCGCCGACGCCCTGTTCGACTGGTGCCGCGGCTTTCTCGGCGGTTTCGGCCTGGCTGCCGGCGCCAAGCCGCCGTTGTCGGAAGAGGGCGAAGAGTCGCTGCAGGATCTGGCGCGGCTGGCCCAGGCCAGCACCGACGATTTCGACAGCGGCGACGAGGACGAGGACGCGCTGGCCGAGATCGAGGAATTCGTGCGCGTGGCCGCGCTGCTGCTGCACAGCGACTGCGTGCTCGGCCCGCGCCATCGGCAACGCCTGAACTGAGCGATGAAACGACTCACCGGCATCGGCGCGGGCGAATACGCGCGTCGGCGCAAACAGTTGATGGACATGGCCGGCGACCACGCCATCCTGGTGCTGCCGAGCGCACCGGAGCGGGTGCGCAGCCACGACACCCATTACCCGTACCGGCAGGATTCGGATTTCTGGTACCTGTGCGGCTTCCCCGAGCCGGAGGCGGTGCTGGTGCTGGTGCCGGGCCGCAAGCACGGCGAGGCGCTGCTGTTCTGCCGCGAGCGCGATCCCGAGCGCGAGGCCTGGGACGGCCCGCGCGAAGGCCAGGAAGGCGCGGTGGAACATTACGGCATGGACGATGCGTATCCGATCGAGGACCTCGACGAGATCCTGCCGGGCCTGCTGGAAGGCCGCTCGCGGGTGTACTACCACTTCGGCCGCGACGTCGATTTCGACCTCAAGCTGATCGGCTGGGTCAATCGGGTACGCGAGCAGGTGCGGCATGGCGCGCAGCCGCCGCACGAGTTCCTGGAGCTGGGCCACCTGCTGCACGAGCAGCGCCTGTTCAAGTCGCGCGACGAGATCGCGCTGATGCAGGTCGCCGCCGACCTCAGCGTGGCCGCGCATCGCGCGGCGATGCGGCTGGCGCGGCCGGGCCTCCACGAATACCAGTTGCAGGCCGAGATCGAGCGCGAGTTCCGCGCCGGCGACGCCTGGCCGGCGTACGGCAGCATCGTCGGCAGCGGCGCCAACGCCTGCGTGCTGCATTACCGCGCCAACGCCGCGCGCCTGCGCGACGGCGAGTTGGTGCTGGTCGACGCCGGCGCCGAGTACCGCGGCTATGCCGCCGACATCACCCGCACCTTCCCGGTGAGCGGCCGCTTCAGCGCCGAGCAGCGCGCGCTGCACGACCTGGTCGGCGCCGCGCATGCGGCGGCGCTGGCGCAGGCGCGGCCGGGCGTGGCCTACGAGGCCGGGCACCTGGCGGCGGTGCAGACCCTCACCGAAGGCCTGCTGCGGCTGGGACTGCTCAAGGGCACGCTGGAGCAGAACCTGGCCGATGGCGACTACCGGCGTTTCTACCGGCACAAGACCGGGCACTGGCTCGGCCTGGACGTGCACGACGTCGGCGACTACAAGCTGGCCGGCGCCTCGCGCCTGCTCGAGCCGGGCATGGTCTTCACCATCGAACCGGGGCTGTACATCGCCGCCGACGACAAGCAAGTGGAGCCGCGCTGGCGCGGCATCGGCATCCGCACCGAAGACGACGTACTGATCACCGACGACGGCCACCGCGTGCTGACCGCCGCGCTGGCGCGCAGCGCCGAGGAGATCGAGGGATTGATGGCGGGGGATGGGCAATAGAGAATCTGCAAATCGGAAGGCGATAGCGCGGGCGCGTTCTGCGATTGCCGATCTGCCTACTCCCGCGTCTTCGCGCTTTTCCCGTTCCGCATTCCCGTTTCCGCATTCCCTGACCTGCGGCGCCAGTCCGCGAAGCGCCGCTGCAGTGCGCTCACGTACACGAAGAACGCGGGCACGAAGAATACCGCCAGCACGGTGCCGCTGACCATGCCGCCGAATACGCCGGTGCCGATCGCATGCTGCGTTTCGGCGCTGGCGCCGGAGGCCAGCATCAGCGGCACCACGCCGAGCGCGAACGCCAGCGAGGTCATCAGGATCGGGCGCAGGCGCAGGCGCGCGGCATTCACCACCGCCTCGGCCAGGCCCTGGCCCCCGACGTGCAACTGCCGGGCGAACTCCACGATCAGGATCGCGTTCTTGGCCGACAGGCCGATGATGGTG
>Ga0308160_10000926_pt1 | contig 46127 bp, 36 predicted proteins | sample PhyFR1_FD_201036 | JGI IMG/M metagenome (GOLD analysis project Ga0308160, IMG submission 201036) | Phyllosphere microbial communities from UC Gill Tract Community Farm, Albany, California, United States - DLSLF.R1 | ecosystem: Host-associated > Plants > Phyllosphere > Unclassified | place: USA...
CGCATCCGAAGGCGGGCAGGAGGTCGTCGTCGGTACCGCCGTGATGCGGATCGGGGAGAACAGCCGGACGGTTGCCGCCGCGGTGGATGTCCGCCTGAAAGAGATCGCGCGCTCCTTGCCGCCGGACTTGCTGATCCGGCCGGTGCTTGACCGCACCCGCCTGGTCGACGCCACCATCAAGACCGTGGCGACCAACCTTACCGAGGGTGCGCTGCTGGTGATCGCCGTGCTATTCGCGCTCCTCGGGAACCTGCGCGCGGCATTGATCGCCGCGGCGGTCATCCCGGTCACGATGCTGATGACCTCTGCGGGCATGCTCGAAGCAGGGCTGTCTGCGAACCTGATGAGCCTGGGCGCGCTGGACTTTGGCCTGATTGTCGATGGCGCGGTCATCATCGTGGAAAACGCGCTGCGCCGGATCGCGGAACGCCAGCATGCGACCGGCAGGATATTGACGAAGGCGGAGCGGCTCGAGACCGTCGCCGCCGCCGCACGCGAAATGATCCGGCCAAGCGTCTACGGCCAGGCGATCATCATTCTCGTCTACGCGCCCCTGTTGACGTTCCAGGGGGTGGAAGGCCGCATGTTCGCACCGATGGCGGTGACGGTTATTCTCGCACTGGTCTTCGCGTTCGTCCTCTCGCTTACGTTCGTGCCGGCCGCGATCGCGCTCTGGCTTTCGCGCCATGTCGATGAAAAGGAAAACAAACTGGTCAAGGCCGTGTCCTCGTCGTACGCACCGTTGCTGGAGCGTGCTCTCGCGCGGCCGACGCTGACCGGCGTATTGGCGGCGATCGGTTTCGCGGGCGCACTCGGCCTGTTTACGACACTCGGCCAGGAATTTCTTCCGACGCTCGACGAGCAGGACGTACTGCTCCAGGTGGCACGCATTCCGGGCACTTCCCTTGAGCAGAGCCAGGCCATGCAGTTTGCGGTGGAGAAGGCGGTCGGCAAGCTACCGGAGGTGAAGCTCGTGTTTTCAAGAACGGGTACTGCCGAACTGGCGGCCGACCCGATGCCGCCGAACATGACCGATACCTTTGTCATCGTGAAAGACCGCTCGGAGTGGCCGGAACCACGGATGAGCAAGGCCGAGCTGGTGGAAAAGATCGAGAAAGCGGTCGCTGGCATCCCGGGCCAGAACTACGAGCTTACCCAACCGATCCAGATGCGCTTCAACGAGTTGCTGGCCGGCGTGCGTGGCGACATCGCCGTCAAGGTCTATGGCGACGATTTCGACGCCATGCTCCGCACCGCCGAACAGGTCGCGGCAAAACTGCGCGCGGTCGAGGGCGCGGAAGACGTCCGCGTGGAGCAGGTGCAGGGGCTTCCGCTGCTCGATGTTCGGCTGGATCGCGACGCCATGGCACGGGTCGGCCTGACCGCCCAGGACGTGCACGACACCTTGGCCGCAGCCATTGCCGGCCGCGAGGCCGGGTCGATCTATGAGGGGGACAGGCGATTCGACGTCGTCGTGAAACTGGGCGAAAAGACCCGCAACGACGTGGAAGCCTTGCGCCTGCTGCCTGTGCTGACGCCGAGCGGCAGCTTCGTTCCGCTGGGATCGGTGGCCCTGCTCGAGACGGCCAAGGGACCGAACCAGATCAGCCGGGAAAACGGCAAGCGCCGCGTGGTTGTCCAGGCCAATGTGCGCGGCCGTGACATTGCCGGCGTGGTCAGCGAGGCGCGCGCGAGTATCGATGCGCACGTACGGCTACCGGCCGGCGTATGGCTCACCTGGGGCGGGCAGTTCGAGAACCTGGAACGTGCGCGGATGCGCCTGGCCGTCGTGGTACCGGCCTGCTTCGCGCTCATCGTCGTACTGCTGTATTCGGCCGTCGGTTCCTGGCGCGCCGCCGCAGTCGTCTTCACGGGTGTGCCCCTGGCCCTGATTGGCGGGATTGCAGCGCTCTGGCTGCGTGGGCTGCCGTTCTCGATTTCGGCCGCCGTCGGATTCATTGCGCTGTCCGGCGTCGCCGTCCTCAACGGTTTGGTGATGGTGGGATCGATCGACGACCTGGCAAAACAATTGCCGTGGGCGCAAGCCGTTCGCGAAGGCGCGCTGCGGCGGCTGCGCCCGGTGCTGATGACGGCCCTGGTCGCATCACTGGGCTTCGTCCCGATGGCACTGGCGACAGGCGCCGGGGCCGAGGTGCAGCGTCCGCTGGCGACCGTGGTCATCGGTGGGCTGATCTCGGCCACGATCCTGACGCTGTTCGTGCTGCCGACGCTGTACCAGCGCTTTGCCCGCCCGGCAGAGAACGTAGCGGAAGGCATTTGACGGAACCATGGCCAAACATCTTTCACCGCTCTCTGCCGTCCTGGGCGCCGGACTGATCGCCGCCACCGATCTGGTCACGAAGGCCCAGGTCGTGGATCGGCTGGCCTACGGCCAGCAGGTTGAGCTGCTGCCAGCATTGAACATTGTCCATGTTATCAACCAGGGGGCGGCTTTTGGCCTTCTCGCCACAGCGGGCGGGTGGCAACGTTACCTGTTCATCGTTGTGGCTGTGCTGGCGTCGGTATTGATCATTCAAATGATCAGGAGGCCGGCGACGACGGCCACGGAGAGGGCAGCGTTGGCGATGATACTTGGCGGGGCAATTGGAAACCTGATCGACCGCGCCGCACGCATGGGCGTTGTCGACTGGATTGACTTGTATGTGGGCACGTACCACTGGCCGGCATTCAACATTGCCGACATCGGTATTACGCTGGGCGCGGCAACTATTGTCTTGCACACGGTGTTTAGTGGGAGCACATCGGTTACAGTGCATAAGCAAACACGACAGTGATATAGCGCTGTAACAGGCGGCGGAACGGAACGCTACCTCGACTAGTTGCAAACAGGCTTCCAGCCGGCTGGATACTATTCTTGCGCTTCTTTTGCCTCCGAAAGAATCTCATATCCTCCTTTCGCAGCGATAAACGACACGACCGTTCCAAGAATCAGATCGGGAAGGTTTGAGTTCGTCCACATCACCAGCGCGCCCGATAGGACGATGGCGCCGTTCACGATCGAATCATTGTTCGTAAAAATGGCTGAGGCTTTGAAATTGATGTCCTGCCCCCGATGCTGCTTTAACAGCCGGATGCAATAAATATTCAGAAGCGCATTTGCAGCGGCCATCGCCATCATGGCCGGCCCCAACGGGGCTTCGCCGCCGAGAAACCTGCGAATGACTTCGACTAATAACAGGCAGGCAAAGCCGATGAGGAGCCAGCCGGAAAGCTGGGCGGCACGGGTCTTGATTGCGGCAGACCGGCCGACAGCGTATAAACTCACGGCGTACACGGCTGCATCTCCTAGATTGTCGAGACCGGCGCCGATCACGGCGGTTGAAGATGCCCACGTTCCAATTGCAACACCGGCTAGACATTGTCCCAGGTTGATCAGTAGGACTTTCCATAGAATGCTGCGATCCTCCTCGTTTGAGGCATCCAGATCCAGCTCGTCGCTATGTGCGGTGTTGCTCGTAGTCATGCGGTCTCCGATAAACGATAGGGTCAGCTGCGCCCAGTTAAGGTCGGCTCAGCATCATTACTGCGGTGCGGAAGACGCAAAAAATTTACGTGGCCCGAAAAACTGGTGCGCTCAAGGGGGTCCGCTCTTGTCAGTAGCCACAGCAGCAGGCTTCTTTGGCTTTGCATGCTTCAATATCTGCACAACCTGAGGCAACGCACCATCCTTGCAAAAAGGAGGAGATATCTCGACCTTGTCGTGAAGCTCGGGCTTGATCGAGTCGGGCACTAAGGCGCTGACATATCTGTAAGAGCGAAGATGGGGTACTGTAATTTCGGCGTATTGATGGCCAGAAATCTGAGCCGTGTCCAGACCTGCGAGGCAGGCAGGACGGTTCGTCTTCAATTTCTCTTGCGTATAGAGTTCGCTTACCCAGCCCGTTTTGCTGTTCGGTCCAAGCCGTGGATCAGCGCAGCCAACGAGAATAAGTAGTGAACTGAGCGCAACGATACGTTTTCCGTTATTTTTCATGACAGTTCCTATAAAGATCAGCCCGCCTTCCGTCACCAGCCGCGACACCTGCGCGGCCGAGTCCTAGGTCATCATTTCCTGCCCGGCGCTGGTACATGGTTGAATACCTGTTCGCTACCTTCGCGCTTTGATCAGATTCAGTCCGAAGCCAAGCCCGGCCGCCAGGAGCAGAGCCACCTGTGCCCCATAGGTCTGCGTAGTCGGATAGATACCAAGGACCGGCAAGCGCGGTCCCTGCATTGGGGTCGCCATCAACCATCCGGCTTCCTGCAGGCCTGCGATCCCTTTACCGACCAGCACGACTGCCAGAGCGGCGACCAATGCCGAACTGAATGAAAAGAACTTACCAATAGGCATGCGTGCGCTCGTGCGCAGGAACACGGCGGCAAGAATCGTCAGCAGGACGAGGCCCGTTACGAAGCCTCCCATCAGTGCAGGGCCGTTGCCGTCGGCTGCAAGGGCCGAGTAGAACAGGACCGTTTCGAAGACTTCCCGGTACACCGCGACGAAGGCCAGGACGAACAAGGCCCATGCCGAGCGCTTTTCCATCGCTGCCGTGAGATGCTGCTTCAGGTAAGCCTGCCACTGTCCAGCCTGGCTTTTCTGGTGCATCCACAGGCCGACCGACAGCAGCACCGCCGCCGCGAAGAGCGAGGACAGGCCTTCTGTCACTTCGCGGCTTGCGCCACTGATACTGACCACGTACGTGGCTACCAGCCACGTCAGCGCACCTCCGGCCAGTGCCGAGATCCACCCGGCGTGTACGTAGCGCAGCGCCTGGGGGCGTTCGGCTTTGCGCAGGAACGCAACCATCGCGATCACGATCAGCAAGGCCTCGACACCTTCGCGCAGGAGGATGGTCAGCGCGCCTACGAACACCGTCGTTGCGTCGGTCTTGTCCGAGCCGGTGACTGACTCGACACGTAAAAAGTACTGATCCAGCTGCTGGGCGTATGCCGTTGCGCCCGCGACGTCACCTCGAGCGACCGCCCCCCGGTACAGTTGCATCGTCCGTTCCACGTCGACCAGCAGTTGGCGGTCGGTCGCGTCGAGCGCCGCCTCGAGCGGCTCGAAGCCGTCCAGATAGGCCGACAAGGCAAGATCGGTGGCGGTCGCGCGCTGGCCATTCTTCAAGGCGTCCAGGCTCTCTTGCAGCAGCTTGCGCGCAAGGGCGATCCCCTTGCGTTCCTGCTGTTCCCGGACAATGTCGGGGTGCGTGCGTGCATATGCCTGCGCTGCTCGCGCGGTTGCCGGCGGCATCGCCTTCGCCAGCTCTTCTTCGGTCGTCGTGACAAGGGCGGTCATGTCAGGAAGCGCCGCGGCGGGGACTTCATTTCGTGCAAATGCAGTTTTCCCCGCTTCAATCTCGGTATCCTTGAAAGACAGGGAGCCAACATAGAACGCCAGGGACCAGCGGTCGTGCTCGGACAAGTTGGCAAACGACGGCATCGATGTGCCTTCGACACCCTGACTGAGCACCTGGTAAAGGGCCATGAGAGAACGGGAGCGGGCCCTTTCCTCATCTGTGAAAGCGATCGGTTTCGGGTCGAGCTTTGCCGCAAGAGCGCCGTCGCCGGCACCAGTCGCACCGTGGCATGAAGCGCATTGCGCCTGGTACAGCGCGGCGCCACGGGAAAGATCGGGCATGGCGCGCGGCGCTACAGGAAAGGGATACGCCTGGAGGAGCAGTCGGTTTGCTTCCCGGGCAAGCTGGCCTACACGCTGGGGGCTGTCTTTGCGTTCGACCGCGTGCCTCAGATTTGCGGTAGCTGCGGCCAGTTCCGAGTGCAATGGATGAGGAGGCAAGGACTGCACCTGACTCTGCGCCCGCGCCGAGAACTCCCGCATTTCTCCGTACTCAGGTTCACTGATGACCGCTCCATTCTGGACGGCGCCGGGGTAGTCCACAGCGACATAATCGAGCAACTGCCAGAGCTGCCTGACCTGCGGTTCGGACGATTTGGATTCTGCATGTGCCGTGCCAGCCAGGAAGCTGCAGAGAGCCGCGACGTAAATGAACCAACGCCAAATGGGGTACTTCATAATGAAAAACCTGACCAGATGTAGAGGAGCTTGACATTTAACACCTTCAAGCTACTTGAAGGTCAAGCCGTATACTGGATGCCCAGAACGGAATTGAAACGCCTTCGGCGTCGGAAGTGCCTGGGCAGGTCATACGCATCCTGCTGGGAGCCCTTGGGTCGGTGGTCGGGATCGTCCCGGCTGCTAATACTGGTGGCACGAAGATCAGCATGCTCAAACGGTTGCCAACCGATCCAAGTATCAAGAAACTGATCAGGTTGAGCCCAGCAAAGCACGATGATGCTTGACGCCACGGATGTTGAGGCGAGGGCGGAAAGCCACGTTGGCTCCTCCGTCGCTGACGGCTCCATGTGCTTTAAAGGACGAGACGTCACGCTTACTCCAAGAGCTTGACACTGGCCGCTACGCGCCCCCACAATGCTTGTTGAAATGTCCAAAGTGATGAAACCATCCCGTTCAACCCGCTTCGTTGCCGCCGTGATTGCCGTGATCAGCTTGCTGTTCACCCAATTGGCTCTGGCTTCGTACGTCTGTCCCGACGAGACCACGCCGGAACGCATGACGATGGCGGCGGTTGACAACGGGATGTCCGACATGGATCACTGCACCGGCATGGACAAGGCCCAGCCGAGCATATGTCACGCGCACAACCACTCCAGCCCGCAATCGCTCAACAAACCCGATTTGCCCACAGTGCTGCCGTACCTGTTGATCGGGCCGGCGCTGTCAGTGGTCTTGCTCAATGATGGCGAAGCACCTCCAGACGTTTTTGCTGCCATACCCTCGTTATCCCGTGCGACGGAGCCGGCTTTGGCCATACGCCACTGCTGCTTCCGTATTTGACAACTCCGCCTGCTTGATTCGCCGCGCGCGCTTGCGCACGCGATGTATTTCAACGCTTGTGGAGATCGCATGTCCTTTTTCTTTTCCGCGCGCCGTCACGGGCGCGCTCCCCTGTTTTCGCTGACAGGATACCTGGGCGTATTGGCAACGTCCCTGGCCTTGGCGGCGCCTGCCCTTGCCGCCGATGCCTTGTCCCTGGCCGAGGCGCAGCGTCTCGCCATTGAACGCTCGCGGCAGATTACCGCGCAGGATGCTGCTGTGACGGCTTCACGTGAGATGGCAGTGGCAGCTGGCCGCTTGCCCGATCCGGTGCTCAAGATCGGTGTCGACAACCTGCCAGTCAGCGGCCCCGACCGTGGAAGCTTCACTGCGGACTTCATGACGATGCGTCGTATCGGCGTGATGCAGGAAATCACACGCTCGGACAAACGCAGCTTTCAAGCTGAGCGGTATCAGCGCGAAGCGGACAAAGGGCTGGCCGAAAAAGACAAGGCCATCGCCGATGTCGAACGTGCGGCGGCCATTGCCTGGCTCGATCGCTACTATGCCGAAGCAATGGCATCCGTGATCGCGTCCCAGCGCGAAGAGGCGCAACGTGAGCGCGAGGCCGCCGATGCCGCCTACCGGGCCGGACGCGGAAGCCAGGCTGATGTACTGTCCGCCAGGGCTGCCGTCGCACAGTTCGACGACCGTATGGACGATGCCGCGCGCCGGGTACGCAGCGCGAAGATTGCGCTCGCGCGCTGGGTTGGCGACATCGCCGACCAGCCCCTGTCCGGTCAACCGGCATTCGACACCATCCGGCTCGACCCGGCCTCGCTCGATACCCAGCTTGCCCATCACCCCGAGATTGCCGTTCTCAACAAGCAGGTCGATGTCGCTGCGACCGAGGTGAAGCTGGCCGAGGCCAACAAGAAGTCCGACTGGACCGTGGAAGTGGGCTATGCGCAGCGCGGTCCGGGATATTCCAACATGATCTCGTTCGGCGTCTCGGTCCCGCTGCAGTGGGACCAGAAAAACAGGCAAGACCGCGAACTGGCTGCCAAGCTCGTCACGGCTGAACAGGCTCGTGCCGAACGCGACGAGATGCTGCGAGCGCATACGGCGGAAACGCGCGTCATGGTGGCCGAGTGGCAGGCCAATCGCGAACGCTTGGCACGGTATTCCCGGGAACTCATCCCACTGGCGCAAGAGCGCAGCGGGGCAAGCCTGGCTGCCTACCGTGGCGGCAAGGCGACGCTTGCCGAGGTGCTGGGCGCGCGGCGTGGCGAACTCGACGTTCATCTCTCCAGGTTGCAGCTCGAAGCCGACACCGCCAGGCTGTGGGCAGAACTGAACTTCCTCTTTCCCACTTCGCACGGCGCGATGCCGGCGGCCGCCGCCATCTCCAGGAACACGAAATGACCAAGAAAAAGAAGCTCATCCTCGCGTTGTCCGCGGCCGCCATCCTGATCGCCGTCGGCGGTGGTCTGTTTTGGGCCGGTATGCAGCATGGCCTGCATGCCGCCATGCCAACAATAACCGGCAGCGGCGCGTCCACGAGCGGCGACAAGGTCGATCCTGCGACGGGCAGAAAAGTGCTCTACTGGCACGACCCGATGGTACCCGGCCAAAAATTCGACAAGCCGGGCAAGTCGCCCTTCATGGACATGCAGCTCGTGCCGGTGTATGCCGACGAATCAGGCGATGACGGCAAAGTTGCAATCAGCCCGCGCGTACAGCAAAACCTCGGCATCCGGACGGCCGAGGTGAAGGAAGGCAGCCTTACCACAACGCTTGAATCGGTGGGTAGCGTGGCCTGGAATGAGCGCGATCTTTTCCTCGTGCAGGCCCGTGCCAACGGGTATGTCGAGCGCCTTCACGTACGTGCGCCGCTCGACCGTGTCCGCAAAGGCCAGGCGCTGGCCGATATCTACGTCCCCGACTGGGTGGCGGCGCAGGAGGACTACCTGGCCGCACGCCGTATGTCGGCGGATCTCGCTGACGCGGCACGCCAGCGCATGCGGCTGGCCGGCATGACCGGCGAGCAGATCCGCCAAATAGAGAAAAGTGGCAAGGTTCATCCGCGTTTGACGATCACCTCACCAGTGTCTGGCGTGGTGGCCGAGCTTGCCGTGCGCGAGGGTATGACCGTCATGCCCGGTGCGTCGCTGTACCGCATCAATGGCCTGTCCACTGTCTGGGTGAATGCCGAGATTCCTGAAGCGGCAGCCGCCCAGGTACATCCGGGCAGCACCGTCCAGGCACGCGCCGCCGCCTGGCCCGGTATGACCTTCCACGGCAAGGTCGGCGCGATCCTGCCTGAAATCGATCCCGCCACACGCACCCTGAAGGCGCGCATCGAGCTCGCCAACCCGGAGGGACGGCTGGTGCCGGGCATGTTCGCAACGGTTAGCCTGACACCGGCCGCGCGCAAGGCCATCTTGCTGGTGCCGAGCGAGGCCGTGATCCAGACCGGCACCCGCAGCGTCGTATTCGTTGCGAGCGAGGATGGGAAGTTCGCTCCGGTCGAGGTGGAAACGGGGAGCGAAGCCAATGGCCAAACGGAGATCCACAGCGGCCTGTCGGCCGGCCAGAAGGTCGTCGCGTCCGGGCAGTTCCTGGTCGACTCGGAAGCCAGTCTCAAGGGCGTGATCGCACGCATGGGCGATGCGGGTGCCGCCAACGGCGCCAAAGCGGCTGCCGCCCCGGCGCACCATGGTCGTGGCCGCGTCGAGAAGATCGATCCCGACAGTATCACGCTATCGCACGAGGCGATGCCGACGCTGCAATGGGGACCAATGACGATGCCGTTCAAACTGCCGCCGGACGGCTTGCCGCGCAATATCGCCGTGGGTAACCAGGTCACGTTCGAGATCCGGCAGACTCCGGAGGGCGACTACCAGATCACGTCGATCACGCCGGCCGACAAGCAAACCGGTAGCGGAGACGGCAAATGATCGCCAAGCTGATCCGCTGGTCCATCGTCAACCGTTTCCTGGTCTTGCTGGCCACTGCCGGCCTGACGGCCTGGGGCGTGTGGGCTCTGTCGAAAACGCCGCTCGACGCCATCCCGGACTTGTCGGATACGCAGGTGATCATCCGCACCACCTACCCGGGACAGGCACCGCAAATCGTCGAAAACCAGGTCACGTATCCATTGACGACGACCATGCTGTCCGTGCCGGGAGCGAAGACGGTACGCGGCTATTCCTTTTTCGGCGACTCGTTCGTCTACATCCTGTTCGATGACGGCACCGATCCCTACTGGGCACGTTCGCGGGTGCTCGAATACCTCAACCAAGTGCAGTCGCGCCTGCCGCCGCAAGCGAAACCATCGCTCGGGCCGGACGCCACCGGAGTGGGGTGGGTGTACGAATACGCGCTCGTCGACAAGAGCGGCAAGCACGACCTGTCACAGTTGCGCGCCCTACAGGACTGGTTCCTCAAATACGAACTGAAGGCGGTCGCGAACGTGTCGGAAGTCGCCAGCATTGGCGGCATGGTCAAGCAGTACCAGATCCAGCTGGACCCTGACAAGATGCGTGCTTTCGGTATTTCGCACGCCAGGATCGTCGACGCCGTGCAAAAGGCCAACCAGGAGACCGGAGGCTCGGTACTGGAGCTGGGCGAAGCCGAATACATGGTGCGCGCGTCCGGCTATCTGCAATCGCTCGACGATTTTCGCAAGATTCCGCTGACAACCAGCGAGGCCGGTGTGCCGGTACGACTTGGTGATGTCGCTCGTATCCAGATCGGCCCGGAGATGCGGCGCGGCATCGCGGAGCTGAATGGCGAAGGCGAAGTGGCCGGTGGCGTGATCGTCATGCGCTCTGGGAAGAACGCACTCGAGACGATCGACGCGGTCAAGGCAAAGCTTGCGGAGCTCAAGTCGAGCCTGCCGCCCGGTGTCGAGATCGTACCGACCTACGACCGCTCGGGCCTCATCACGCGTGCAGTCACCAACCTCGAACACAAGCTGATCGAGGAATTCATTGTGGTCGCACTGGTCTGTGCGATCTTCCTGTTCCACATGCGTTCGGCGCTGGTGGCGATCGTGTCACTGCCAATCGGCATCCTCGCGGCTTACCTGGTCATGTACTACCAGGGTGTGAATGCGAACATCATGTCGCTCGGCGGGATTGCAATCGCGGTCGGCGCGATGGTCGACGCAGCCGTGGTCATGATCGAAAACGCCCACAAGCATATCGAGGCATGGAACCACGCCCATCCCGGCAAGAAGCTCGCTGGCGACGAACACTGGCGTGTGATCGGCGATGCGGCTGCCGAGGTCGGCCCGGCCTTGTTCTTCTCGCTGCTGATCATCGTGCTGTCATTCGTGCCGGTGTTCACGCTCGAAGCGCAGGAAGGCAAGCTGTTTGCGCCGCTGGCCTTCACGAAGACCTATGCCATGGCCGCCGCCGCAGGCCTGTCCGTGACGCTGATCCCGGTGTTGATGGGCTACCTGATCCGTGGCCGCATTCCGGACGAACAAAGCAATCCGCTCAACCGCGGTCTGATCTGGCTGTACCGCCCGCTGCTCGAACGCGTGTTGCGGTATCCGAAGACAGCGATCATCGCTGCGGGCCTGATCGCTGCCGCGACAGTTTGGCCATTGTCACGCCTGGGCGGCGAGTTCATGCCGCCGCTCGACGAAGGCGACCTGCTATACATGCCGTCGGCCCTGCCTGGACTTGGCGTCGGCAAGGCGGCTGAACTCTTGCAGCAGACCGATCGCCTGATCAAGACTGTCCCGGAAGTGCAAAGTGTGTTCGGCAAGGCTGGCCGCGCGGAGTCGGCCACCGACCCGGCGCCGCTGGAGATGTTCGAGACCACGATCCAGCTCAAGCCACGCGACCAGTGGCGTGCCGGCATGACGCCTGACAAACTGGTCGAGGAGCTGGACCGCATTGTCAAGGTTGCCGGCCTGTCGAACGTCTGGGTTCCGCCCATCCGCAACCGCATCGACATGCTGGCCACCGGCATCAAGAGCCCCGTCGGCGTCAAGATCGCGGGCACCGATTTGAAGGTCATCGACCGCATCACCGGCGAGATCGAGCATGCCGTAAAAAAAGTGCCGGGCGTGTCATCCGCGCTGGCCGAGCGCCTGAATGGGGGCCGTTACATCGACGTGAAGATTGACCGGGATACCGCTGCGCGCTACGGGCTGAACATCGCCGACGTGCAAAGCGTTGTGTCGTCCGCGATTGGCGGAGACAACATCGGTGAAACGGTCGAGGGATTGCAGCGCTTTCCGATCAGCGTGCGTTACCCGCGCGAGGTGCGCGATTCGGTCGAAAAACTGCGCGAGCTACCGGTCCTGACCGAGCGTGGCGCCCAGATCCGGCTCGGCGATGTCGCGGCAATCCGCATTGAGGATGGACCGCCCATGCTCAAGAGCGAGAACGCGCGCCTGTCGGGCTGGGTCTACGTCGACATTCGCGGCCGCGACCTCAGCTCGGCAGTACGCGACATGCAGCAGGCCGTGGCCAGCGAGGTCAAGCTGCCGCCCGGCTATTCGGTATCGTGGTCCGGCCAGTTCGAGTACCTGGAACGCGCGACGGCGAAGCTGAAGATCGTGGTTCCGGTCACGCTGGTGATCATCTTCGTCCTGCTCTATTTCACCTTCAAGCGCCTCGACGAAGCCGTTCTCATCATGGCCACCTTGCCGTTCGCGCTGGCCGGCGGCGTGTGGCTGCTGTGGCTGCTCGGGCACCACTTGTCGGTACCGAGCGGCGTCGGCTTCATTGCGCTTGCTGGTGTGGCAGCTGAATTCGGCGTGATCATGCTGCTGTACCTGAAGCATGCCTGGGAAGCCCGCGTCGAGGCCGGACGCGACAGCGAAGCCGACCTGGTCGACGCGATCCGCGAAGGCGCCGTCCTGCGCGTGCGGCCAAAGGCGATGACGGTCGCAGTCATCATCGCGGGTCTCGTGCCGATCATGATCGGCGCTGGGACGGGTTCCGAAGTCATGCAGCGGATCGCCGCACCGATGGTCGGCGGCATGGTGACAGCGCCGCTGCTGTCGATGTTCGTGGTGCCTGCGGCCTACCTGCTGCTGCGCCGCCGCCAGGCGCGGCGCATGCACGGGCTGCGCCAGGTACCTGCGGCCGAGGAGCGAACGATTCATGCGAAATAGCACGGCAGGCATGCGGTATCTGCGCCGCTGGGCCTGCAAATACACCCACCTCAACTGAAATACGAAAGGAAATATGATGAAACGTCACACCATGATTGCCACGATGTTAGCCCTTGCCGTGTCTGGATTGGGCGCCGCGCAGGCACAGCCGAGTCAAACCGGCATGAACACTAAGTCGTGCCAGGACATGATGAAAGGCATGAACATGGAAGGCATGAACATGCAAAACATGGACGCCAAGTCGTGTGAGGAAATGATGAAGGGCATGAGCGTACAGCAAGCAAACAAAGGTGCGCAGGCCACTCGCCATGAGGCTATCGGTACGGTGAAATCCGTCGACCCGGCCGCAGGAACCGTGACGCTCGCGCATGGGCCGATCAAAAGCCTGAACTGGCCGTCCATGACGATGGGCTTTGCCGTCAAAAACAAGGCCATGTTCGACAAACTTTCGGTCGGCAAGAAAGTAGACGTGGAGATCGAGCAGCAAGGCGGCAAGTACGTCATTACGGCCGTGAAGTAAGCATGTTGCCGGCGCGACGGATGAGTTGAGCGCGGTATCGTCCGTCGCGCATGGTGCCGGTGCAACATGGCGGCGCCTACGGACACTATTTACCGCTATAGATACTCGACACCCGAGTGGTTCAGGACCACTGACGACGGTACGTATACAATGTGGGAAAAATGTAACAGAATGTGTGCAAAACTGATAATTGCCGTGCTACATTAATCACATGCGTAAGCCGTTCCGAATATTCTTCCTGTTCCTGCTTGTCGTGTCCCTGCCGATGCGGAGCATGGCCGGGGTAGCAACAGCAGAATGCGGCATGGACCATCAAGCTGCCGTTGATGGCAGCGCGGGCCACACCGCCATGCTTGTGCACGAGATGCAAGATATGGAAGCGCATGAAGCAGGGCACGAGGACATGCCCGACCATAGGCAAGCAGCCCCGCAAGACGAACAGCCCTGCGACGACTGCGAGACAGCGAGCGACGTTCATGAAGCTACCGGCTGCGGCACCTGCGCGCAATGCTGTATCGGCGCATGTGCTCCGCCTCCTATCGTTGTCCTTACCGCGGTCGAAGAAGCCGTCAGCAGCGTGCAACTATTCCACCTCTCTTCCTTTACCGGGCACATACGCGCCCGCATTGAGCGGCCACCACGGCTCGCGTGACCCTTCGCGTCCGGACTGACGCTTTCCTGTAGGCCCTGCTGAACTCCCGGCGTGTCTTCCGGTACCTGTGCTCGCGTGCACCGGCCGGGTAGCCGTGGCTTCCGTACTGGCTATTGGACCATTGGTCCCTCCATGCCCGCTCCTGCAGGCAAACACTGCCCCTGGCATCGGCGGCAACCCGTCGCCTGCCCGTATCTCGGTTTCTAAAACAATGCACCTGGAGAGAAAAATGAAATACAAGACCATTCCGGCGGCCACCGCCGCGCTTGTGCTGGCGATGTCGCACCAAGGCGTTCACGCCCAGCAGCCCGCGACTACCGGCGAACCCGCCGACGGCGGAGGAATGCAACGCGTCCAGATCACGGGCAGCCGGATCAACCTGAGGCAGGAGCAGATTTCCGGCGTGGGGCCGGTCACGGTGATCGACGCCGACACCATCCAGCGCTCCGGCGCGATCTCGGTCGAGACGCTGCTGCAGCGCCTGCCGTCGTCGGCCGGCACCGCGGGCAACCAGTCCAGCGCCTACTGGACCAGCAACGGTTATGGCACGACCCAGGTGAACCTGCGCGGCCTGGGTATCGATCGTACGCTGGTCCTGCTCAACGGCAGGCGCGTGGTCTCGGGCGGCACCGGCGCCAACAGCTCCGTCGACCTGAACATGATCCCGGTCGCGATGATCGAGCGCGTCGAGGTGCTCAAGGACGGTGCCTCGGCGATCTATGGCGCCGACGCCGTCGCCGGCGTGGTCAACATCATCACCAAGAAGGCCTTCGACGGCGTCGAAGCCTCGGTCCGCTACGGCAGGACCGCGGAAGGGGACGGCGCCGAGAAGTCGGCCGACGTGGTCTGGGGTACGCGCAGCGAGCGTGGCTCCCTGATCGCCTCGCTGAATTACTCGGAAAGCGAGGCGGTCAACCTGGCCTCGCGCGCGCCTTGCGCACTGGTGGAAGACGACGGCGAACTGGTTTGCTCGGGCAGTTCCTCGACCATCGGGGGCCGGGCGCGGCTCGCAGACGGGAGGCGCGTCAATTTCAACCAGGACCCGAACGGTAACCCGCGCGGCTTCGAAACCTATAGCGCGGCCAAGCATGCCTACAATAGCAACCCGTTCCTGAATGCGGTCAATCCCATCAAGCGCATCGGCGTCAGCGCTTTCGGTAATGTGCACCTGAGCGAGAAGGTCGAGCTCTTCACCGAGCTGATGTTCACCAATCGACAGTCCGAGCAGCTTGCCACACCGGGCGCAATTGGTGTCTACCGCCCGATTCAGATTGCCGCGAGCCATCCGACTAATCCGACCGGCCAGGACCTGACTCTAGAGCGGCGCCGCGTCGCCGAAGTCGGGCCGCGCTACTTCTTCCAGGAGACCAACACCTTCCGCGTGCTCGCAGGCCTGAAGGGAACGATCGCAGGCAGCTGGGACTGGTCGGCATCCCTGAACTGGGGCCGCAATACCGGTGTCGACGGCATGACCAACATCATCAACCTGGACCGTGTGGATGCGACGCTGAACGCGGCGACGTGCGGGACCGGTCCGGGCGCTGCCCCTTGCGGAAACTACCTCGGCTACGGCAATCTCAGCCCAGCTGTGCTCGACTACATCCACTTCACGACGCGCGACCATGGCGGCAACGACCAGAAGAGTTTTAATGCGAGCGTCAGCGGGGAGCTGTTTTCCCTGCCGGCGGGCCCGGTCGGATTCGCTTCCGGCTTCGAGTACCGCCGCGAGCAGGGCTGGCGCGATCCGGACAGTCTGATCGTGTCGGGCGCAGCCAATACCAATGCCCAGGACCCGATCGCCGGCCAGTACAGCGCGCGCGAGGTGTTCGCCGAGCTGTCGGTTCCGGTGCTGGCGAAACTCCCGTTCGTGGACGCGCTGAACCTGAACGCGGCGGCGCGCTATTCCGACTACAGCCTGTTCGGCTCGCAGGCCACCTACAAGCTCGGCCTGGACTGGCAGGTCATTCCGTCGCTGAAGCTGCGCGCCAATCGCTCGACCGCTTTCCGGGTACCGAACGTCCCGGAACTCTTCGGTGGAGTGTCCGAGGGCAACCTGACGACCACCGATCCCTGCAACAGCTGGAATACGATGGACCCGAATTCAGCGGTCTACAGGAACTGCCAGGCCTCGGGCCTGCCGGCGGGCTTCCGCCAGTTCGGTCCGTCCATCCTGACGACCGGCGGCGGCAATCCGAATCTGAAACCCGAAGAGGCGGACACCTTTACCGTGGGCGCGGTCTGGACCCCGTCGAAGTCGCTGACCCTGACGCTCGACTATTTCAATATCGAGATCGACAACGCGATCGAGACGGTACCCGGTTCGACCAAGCTGGCCGTGTGCTACAACTCCCCGGGGCTGTCGCACATCTTCTGCAGCCCGTCGAGCTTCACGCGCGATCCGCGCACCGGCGAAATCAACTTCCTGTCCTCGCAGCCTGCCAACGCGGCCCAGCAACGCGTCTCCGGCATCGACTTTGGCGCCTTGTATGACTTCAAGCTGTACGGCTGGAATTCGTCGCTGTCGGCCGATGTGTCGCGCCTGAACCGGTTCGACGTCGCTCCGTTCCCGGGCGGGGAGGTGATCGAATACGCCGGCAAGATCACGGGTGGCCGCGGCAGCTACGCCAAGTGGCGTTCGACCGCGTCGCTGACGACCGGGATCGGACCGTGGTCCGGCTCGTACACCGTCCAGTACATCGGCAAGGCGGACGATATCAATGCGGCGCCTGGCGACATCGGCGCGCAGGCACCGAGCGTCGTTTATCACAACGCGAGCGTGAAGTATGCCTTCAACAAGGCCGTGGCGATTTCGTTCGGTATCGATAACCTGTTCGACAAGAAGCCGCCGTACATCCAGAGCTGGACGGACGGTAATACCGACACGATGACCTACGACCTGCTCGGCCGCCGCTGGCACGTGCGCCTGGGCTACAAGTTCTGATCGGGCCCGCCAGGGCTTTTCGTGCCGCCGGGCCTGCCTGCAGGCCCGGCGCTACAACTCAATGTCGACATAATTATGCAATCAGCTTTCTGGGTGCGCCGCGCCCACAAATGGATAGGACTGGTGATCGGAGTCCAGGCACTGCTGTGGATGATCAGCGGGCTCTACATGGTCGTGGTGCCGCTTGAGGTCATCCATGGCGACCACCTCGCCCATGTCCCAAGCGAGCATCTCGCGACCTCCAGCGCGAGGATGCCGCAGGCGAAACTGCACGACACCTATCCCGGCATCACCTCGGTTCGTCTGAAGGTGTTGCTGGAGAAGGAAGTGTACGAAATCAGGCAGGACAAGAAAGTCAGCCTGGTCGACGCGGTCACCGGCAAGACCATCAGCCCGATCGACCGCGAGACCGTACTTGCCCTGGCAGACGCCGCCTACGCAGGCGAAGGCAATGTGCGCGGCATCGAATGGGTAACCAAGGCGCCCTCGGAAGTCGGCGCGCGGCCGGTCCCGCTGTGGGCGGTGCACTACGACGACGCCGGCAAGGACACCCTGTACTTCTCGCCATTCTCGGGCGACCTCGTCGCACGGCGCCACGAACTCTGGCGCTGGTTCGACTTCCTGTGGATGTTCCACATCATGGATTACGAGGAGCGCGAGAACGTGAACAACAGCCTGCTGCGGGTCGCCTCGATCACGGGCCTGGCCTTCGCGCTGTCGGGCGCCTGGCTGCTGTTCTACAGTTTCCAGCGCAGGAGGCAGGCATGAGCCATTGGATGCGCAAGCTGCACAAGTGGATCGGCCTCCTGATCGCGATCCAGTTCCTGTTATGGATGGGCAGCGGGGTGGTGATGAGCCTGCTCGACGCAGGCAAGGTGCAGGGACGGGAATTCCGGATCAAGCCGCCTGCGCCGCCAACCTGGCCGCGCGACGCGCTCGACCCGTCTGCACTACTGGCGAAAAGCACGGAAGGTGTCTCTTCGGTTACCTCCGGCTGGGTGCTCGAACGACCGGTGTACCAACTGCAGGGCGACAAGCGCAGCTGGCTGGTCGGCGCGGTCGATGGCCGTCCGTTCGCCATCGATGCGGCGCTCGCCGGCGCGATCGCTCGCGCGTCGTACTCGGGGAAAGGCCAGGCTGGAATCGCGCGGCTGCTCGACTACTCGCTCGAAGCGCGGGCACACAAGGAGCCGGTGTGGCGCGTCGACTTCGATGACGCCGACGAGACCTCGGTGTACGTCTCCGCCCGTTCGGGCAAGGTGCTCGAACATCGCAACAGCACCTGGCGCCTGTTCGACTTCTTCTGGATGCTCCACATCATGGACTATAGCGAGCGGACCAACTTCAACAATCCGCTCCTCGTGTCCAGCGCAATCGGCGGCCTGTGGATGGCCTTGAGCGGCGTCTGGCTGCTGTTCGCAAGCGTGCGCCTGGCGGAGTTCGTTCCCGCTCGCCTGCGGCGGCGCAGCCGCATCCATCTCGTAGGATCGGCGGATGCTGAGTCGCGGTCGGTCGATGCCGCCGCCGGCGACACGGTCTTCCAGGCCCTTGCACGCTCGGGATTGCAGTTGCCTTCCAACTGCGGTGGCGGGCAAAGTTGCGGGCTGTGCGAGGTCAGGTGTGTCGGCAAGGTTCCGGCACCGACGGCTGCCGACCGTGCTCTGCTGCCGCCGCACAAGCTCGACGCCGGATACCGGCTGGCCTGTGGATTGCCTGTGGGGCACGGCGTCGACATCGATGTCGGCGACCCTGCGCTGCTGGCCAGGGAGCACACCGCGGTTGTATCCAGTGTGAAGGCGCTGACCCCCTTCCTGCGCGAGATCTCGTTACGGCCAGCACGTCCGCTTGCGTGCCGCCCGGGCGCCTATGTACAGATGCACGTGCCGCCCTACGCGCGGGATGCCAGCCATATCGATGTCCCGGATGACCATCGCGACGATTGGCACAAGGCCGGAACAGGCGGCCAACTGGTCAACGACGCGCCGCTGCGCCGCTCCTATTCGGTCGCGGTTCCGGTGGAGCGGGCCGACGGCCACCTCGTTTTCCTGGTGCGCTTCATGCCGGGCGAACGGCCGGGCAGGGGATCGAGCTATATGTATACGCTCAAGCCGGGCGACGCCGTCTCTTTCAGCGGTCCATACGGCGAGTTCGCCCTCAAGCCCGGGGCGCGTGAGAAGGTGTTCATCGGTGGCGGCGCGGGCATGGCTCCGCTGCGCGCCATGATCCATGCGCTTTTCGCGCAAGGGGCAAGCGAGCCTGTCCATTTCTGGTACGGCGCCCGCAGCCGGCGCGACGCGCCGTATGTCGAGGAGATGGCGGCGTTTGCGGCACGCTATCCGAATTTCGACTGGCGGCTCGTGCTGTCGGAAGAGGGCGGTGCTGGGCCGACAGGCTTCGTGCACGAGGCAGTGCGCGATGGCTTGCTACGCGACCATCCGAATCTGGCGTTGCTCGAGTTCTACGTGTGCGGCCCGCCGGCCATGCTCGCCGCGACCCGCCGGATGCTGCAGGAACTCGGCGTCGAGGACGGCATGGTCGCCTTCGACGACTTCAAGGTCTGAGACCGCACGGGAGCCGCCATCCTTACCTCAGCTTGCGCGAGGGCCAGTGGTCATGGACGATGGTGCAAGCCTTCCCAGACAACCGCGGTGTTCCAGTCGATGCGCTCGGTTTCCTTGAGCACCTTGCGCGTGGACGACCTGGCGAAATCAGTGCCATCCGCTAGGTGGCTGCTCGCATACTCGCCGCGCGTACGTTCGACGTGGCCACCCTCGTAGATCAGCGCTTCTGGTGCTAGGGGGCAATTGCCTTTGCCTGGTCGCCGGCGGCAAGCGCGGTGTGGAAGGCGGCGGCCGCCCTGTTTCGGTCGGCCGCCATGCGTCAGAACAGAAACGACTATCCGCTTGCATTACATCTGTTCGCCCGGGGGCGAGGTCGATGCAAGCCAGGCCGCCAGCACGACGACCGCCAGTAGCACCAGCGCTTCGATCCACAGGATGCGCCTGAACCTTGCCGGGAAGTGCTCCGGTGTGGCGTTACCTGTGGACTCGCGCGCGAGCCAGGGCGGCATCACAAAAAAGCGGTTGAAACCGCCCAGCATCGCCGCTGCCCCCACGAGCAGCAGCTTGGCCATGAGCGTACTGCCGTAGGGGTTGCCGACCAGGTTGCTGAACCCGCCCAGGCTGCGCCAGGCGGCGTAGATACCGGTCACGAAGATGCCAGTCAGGGCAACCGTCGCCGAGCTGGACAGGGACGCTACATAAGCGGCCCGCGCACGCCTGTCGGCTGCGGTCATATTGTTGGATGTCCTCAACATGACGCCACCGGACAGGACCACTTCCCCGACCCACAGGCTGATCAGGCCAAGGTGGACCCAGTCCATCAACAGACGCACGCTGATGTCGCCGTCGCTTGCCGCGTGGCTCATCATCCCGCGGGTGTACCAGAACGCGGCCAGTCCCAGGAGGGTCAGCAGCGCCGGGCGCGTGCTTCGGACACCACGGAGGAGTGCCCCGGCGGTGGCCACTGTCAATCCGGCGATGCCGATCGAGGACGCGTATCCGAGGTGAGTGGAGGTCAGCATCGACCAGGTGGCGCCTCCCGCTTCGGCGACCGGCACTTCGGCCATCGCCGCCGATTCGAGCCACAGCCACACGACGCTAACGACCAGTGCGACGAAGGCGCTGGCGACGGCAGCCTTGCGAATCGGTTGGCCGCGTACTTCAGCCCACTTCGATGTATCGCCGGCAAGCCACAAACGGGACGCGGTCGCTCCCGTGAGCACGGCAACGGCCAGGTTCAGCAGGGCAGTGACAAGATGCTGGGCGGTTTCCAGGCCCGGCCCCATCACTTGACCTTGAACGTAACGTCGCCCTTTGCCTTATGGCCGTCGTGCGTCATCGTCGACCACTGGATATGGTACTCGCCGGTGGATAGCGCCGGCAGCGGAGCAGTCATGACGGTGGGATCCGCCTTGTCGACGATTGTGGCGGCGACCGGGATGTCGTTGTTCTGTGGGCCGGTCACCTTGATCTTGCTGAACGCGGGCTCGAGCGCTTCGTTGAACTTCAGGCGGACCTGCTTTGGTGCCGTGTCGTACGTGCTGCCCGCTTCGGGATTGGACGATTGCAGTTTTGCGTGTGCGAAGGCCGAGGAGGTGACGGCGCTTGCGAGGGCGAATGTGGTGACGGCCAGAATGCGTTTGAGGGACATGCTTTTCCTTTTCGTTAGTTTAATCAAGTGCGGAGATGGTCGCCTTCCTGATCCGTCAGCCTGCGGATAAGGAAGGCATGGCTTTTACTTGGCCGCTTCAAGTTTGGTGACGATCAAACTGCCATTGACGCGCTCAACCCGGAAGCGGATGTTATCGCCGGCCTTTACCTGATCGAGCATGGCCGGATCCTGCACCTTGAACACCATCGTCATGGCTGGCATGTTCAGGTTATTCAGCGGGCCATGCTGGATCGTCAGCTTGCCGGCGTCCCTGTCGACCTTCTTCACTTCACCGGTCGACAGTGTGTTGGAATCTCCCTGCGTTTCGGAAGGTCCTGCGTTATGACCGGCATGATCATTCATCTGCATTTGAGCGGATGCACTGCTTGCTGCGAGGGCGAGACCAGCCGATACAACAAGCGAGGAAAAACGAATCATGTAAGGCTCCAGAAAAATTGAAAAATTTCCGATTACGACAGAGGTACAAGGACGTTTGCCGCGGCGGGTGTGAAACTTACTCCAGGTGTTCCTTTCATACAGCGTTCAGTCGGAGCACTTCGTTGCCGCGCATCGTGATTCGCTGGCCGTCCTCGGTCACCATGACCTTACCCTCTTCAATGCTGGTCGCGCGGCCGTACTCCTGACATCAATTAGCGAGAACTAGTTGAAATACTGTGGCGACTCGCTCACATACACCGTGAGATTGTCTGCGCCGGGCAGAATGTGCGAGAGTGGGAAGGACCTCGTGTCGAGCGTGTCGAAACTCCAGGTCACGCTCTTGCCGCCGGCATTGATCACGACGGCCTCGAGGCGGGTCACGTTCAGGTACCGCGTCTCCTGGTCGATCGTGATGGTGCGGCTGGCGCCGCCAGCGACTGCGTATCCGAACGGCGCCTGCCGGCCCGGCGGCGCCGCTTGCGGCGCAGCGGTGAGTTGCGGATCGGACGCTGGCGTCGGCTCGGCGTGCGCCAGCCCGGCGGCCATTGCGGTTCCGGTGAATAGCGTCGCGAAAGCGATCCTGGCGATGTATGCGGTCATCTGGTTCTCCTGTTGGGACGTGCCTTGCTTGTTAGCGAAACGGGAAAAGTCCCGCGTTGGAGGCCATATTACGCATGCGACGCCGACAGGAAGGTGACTCGAAGCTTACGTTTTCGTAATCGTCCGGTCAGGAGCGGCCGCGCCGGCGTGGCAGAGGGCAGATGATCTACATCCGCGCTCACCCGGGCAGATCTGGTCGACGTCGCGTCAGGGCTTGCAGCAGACCGCGCTTTCGCAGGTTAGGAAGATCGTCGACCCGCAGCAGAAAGACATCCAGAAATTCGACGCCTGGTTGAAATAGCGCCCTGCCGGACAAGCCCCCGTTTGCGGACGGCGGCATTCGGAATTCCAGACGCTGCCGAATGGGCGGCCGTAATCGCGCAGTCAGTCTACCGCTGGCCCTGCGTCAAGCGACTCCGGTTTCCAGCGCCGCAGAAGCAGTGAATTCGACACCACACTCACGCTGCTCAATGCCATGGCAGCGCCGGCAATGACGGGACTCAGGTAACCGAAAGCCGCCAGCGGTATCCCGACGATGTTGTACACGAATGCCCAGCCCAGGTTCTGCCTGATCTTTCGATAGGTCTTCTTCGATACATCAATCGATTCCGCGACGAGCGAGGGGTCGCCGCGCATCAACGTCACGCCTGCGGTATGGATCGCCACTTCGCTGCCCGTCGACATCGCCACTCCCAGGTCTGCCGCGGCCAGGGCGACAGCATCGTTGATACCATCGCCGACGAAACAGACGGTCTCGCCATTCTGTTTGAGCTCGCTGACGACGCGCGCCTTGTCGGCCGGGAGCAAGCCGGCCCTGAAATCGTCGATGCCGACTGCTTCCGCGACGGCCCTTGCCGCGCCTGCATTATCGCCCGTCAGCATGACGGCGCGTATCCCCAGATGACGCAGCCGAGCGAGCGCATCCTTCGCGGTTTGCTTGATTGTGTCGCCGAATGCGAGGAATCCGCACAATTCCAGGCCGCCCGCTGTCGTTACGACCAGCCAGGAAACGGTGCGGCCGGCGTTCTCGTGATGAGCGGCGACGCCTTCCAACACGCCCAGAGAAACGCCAAGTTCCTGCATCAGCCGTGAGTTGCCGAGGTAAGCCGTGGCGCCATCGACATCGGCCTGTACACCACGCCCGGGCAGCGCTTTTGCATTGGATACGGGGCGCAGCGCGACACCGCGATTGGACGCTTCCGCCTCTACCGCCTTCGCCAGCGGGTGATCACTATATTGCTGGAGTGCGCGCGCCAGTTCGAGGAGGTCGCGCTCCGGCAGGCTCGCACCTTTTACGGCGACCACGGCAGGTTTCCCTTCGGTGAGCGTTCCGGTCTTGTCGAAGGCGGCTACGGTGACCGCATGGGCGGTTTCCAGTGCCTCGGCATCCTTGATGAGGATGCCGTATCGGGCCGCGACACCGGTGCCGACCATGATCGACGTCGGTGTCGCCAGACCAAGGGCGCAAGGGCAGGCGATCACCATCACCGCAACCGCGTTCAGTAGCGCCTGTTGCCAGTCGCCGCTGGCGAGCCCCCATCCGACAAACGTCACCGCCGCGATGACGAGTACTACCGGAACGAAGACGGCGCTGACCCTGTCGACGAGTCGTTGAATCGGCGCTTTGACGGCTTGCGCGTCTTCCACCATCTTGATAATCCGTGAGAGCATGGTTTCGCCACCAACGGCGATTGCCCTTGCAATCAACATGCCGTCAGCATTCACCGCACCGCCGGTAACGGCGTCGCCGACGGATTTCGAGACCGGAAGGCTTTCGCCGGTCAGCAGCGATTCGTCCAGGTGACTGCTCCCTTCGACGATCACCCCGTCGACAGGCACGCGGTCGCCGGGGCGGACAATGAAAAAGTCGCCGCGACGGACGTCGGCGATCGGGACTTCTTTGTCGACGCCATCGCGTCGCACGATCGCGTTGATCGCACGCAGGGACTCGAGCGCGCGCAGCGCGCCCACGGTCTGGTGTTTGGCGCGCTCTTCCAGCCATTTGCCAAGGAGGACCAAAGTGATGATGACAGCCGACGACTCGAAATACAGGTGTTGCATACCGTCGTGACTGTGCTGCGCCCACAGCAGGTAGACCGAAAGCCCGTACGCAGCCGAGGTACCGAATGCCACGAGCAGATCCATGTTGCCGGCACCTGCACGCAGTGCCTTCCAGCCAGCCTTGTAGAAGCGCGCGCCGAGCCAGAATTGAACCGGGGTCGCCAGCAGCAGTTGCAGCCAGCCGGGCAGGGCCCAGTCCTGACCGAACGGCATGGCCAGCATCGGTACGACCAAGGGCAGGCTCAGGAGTGCGGACGCGGCCACGCGCCACCAGCTGGGCAGGGCGGGAGTGGCGTCCGAAGCAGGCCGGCTCTCGTCAGGTATCCTGGCCTCATACCCGGCTTTCGTGACAGCATCGATCAACATATCGGGAGAGACGCCGCCCCGCGCCCTTACCTGGGCTTTTTCCGTTGCAAGGTTCACCGATGCCTCGGCTACCCCAGGCACTTTTCGAAGCGCCTTCTCCACTCGCGTGACGCACGAGGCGCAGGTCATGCCGGAGATCGAGAGGCTGAAGGCCGCAGCCGGCACCTCGTAGCCGGCTTTTTCCACGGCTTCATACAGTGTTTCGACACGCGTTTCGGCATCGGCACGTACCGTCGCCCGTTCCGTGGCCAGGTTGAGTGAAGCCTCCCGCACCCCGGGAACGGCTTTCAAGGCGCGCTCGACGCGTGCGACACACGAGGCGCAAGTCATGCCGCCGATCTGGAAGGTCAGGTCAATCGGATCCGGATTTGGTTTAAGAGCAGTATTCATTGGTCTCTCCATGAGCAAGGTCTTCAGGATAAAGCTTCCAACCATTGGAAGGTCAAGCGGTAACCGTGCCGGGATCAGATGCGCCGCGCGATGGGTAGCTGCGATGATCCAGGTAATGCAAAGCTTGGCAGCGTCTGCGGGGCTGACAGAATGCTTACTCAGAGATTACATTTCTGTCAGGTCTGCGACAGAACTGCTCTTGAAGGGCAAAATCGTCGGACTTTCTTGTTAACTGTTCTATACATGAAGATTCTTGTAGTCGAAGACGAGCCCAAGACCGGTGAATACCTGCGTCAGGGGCTGATGGAGGCAGGTTTTATGGTCGATCTGGCGCGCGACGGCGCCGATGGACAACACCTTGCGCTGACCCAGGCTTACGACCTGGCCATTCTGGATGTCATGCTCCCCAGCATGAATGGATGGGACATCCTGCGCGGGATCCGGCAGGCAGGGAAGGACATGCCCGTCATGTTCCTGACTGCAAAGGACGACGTCGACCACCGCGTCAAGGGGCTGGAGCTCGGCGCGGACGACTACCTGGTCAAGCCGTTCGCGTTCTCCGAACTGCTGGCGCGCGTGCGCACCTTGCTACGCCGTGGCACGAAGGTCAAGGAAGCCGAGTCGCTGCGCGCCGCCGACCTGGAGCTCGACCTGCTGCGCCGTCGGGTCACCCGGGCCGGCCACAAGATCGATCTGACCGCGAAGGAATTCGCCTTGCTGGAATTGCTGCTGCGGCGCCAAGGAGAAGTGTTGCCACGATCGCTGATCGCGTCCCAGGTGTGGGACATGAATTTCGACAGCGATACCAACGTGATCGAGGTGGCGGTCCGGCGTCTCCGGGCGAAGGTCGACGACGCTTTCGAGGAAAAGCTCATCCGGACGGTACGTGGCATGGGCTACGTGCTGGAGGCGCCGTGAGGCTGCCGGGTGCGCGCTCGGTAACACTGCGCCTGACGCTGCTGTTTGCCTCGGCGTCTGGCGTCGTGCTGATGGTGCTCGGCATGGTCGTTGGCCACCTCGTCGAGCGCCATTTCGCCGAACTCGACACGGAGATGCTGAGCGGAAAACTCGAGCTCGCCAGACACGTTTTGGGACAGGTGCATACGGCGGCCGACCTCCAGGCGCTCACGCCGCGCGTGGAAGCGGCATTCGTTGGCGATCACGAACTGTCGCTGCGAATCCGGGCCACCGACGGCACGATACTGTACGCCAGCCCCGATGCCGACTTTCCGCGAGTGTCTACCGACCCAGGGGGCGTAGCCGGACTGGTACACGCCGCTGACGGGCGGGAACTGCGGGTACTGGCGGGATCTGCGCCACTCGGAATGCAGGTCCCGCCGGTGCTCGTCGAGCTGGCCACCGACCTGGTTCACCACCAGCACTTCATGTCATCGTTCCGCGCCGCGCTTTGGGCGACCGTCGGGCTAGCCGCCTTCGTCACCGGACTCATGGGCTGGGCGGTGGCGCGGCGTGGGCTGGCGCCGCTGCGCGCCATCACGAGCGATGCCGCCCGCCTGACCGCGGAGCGGCTGGACTGGCGCGTGCCGGTGGACTCGGTGCCGCAGGAACTGGCGGAGGTCGCAGTGGCCCTCAACCAGATGCTTGCCAGGCTGGAGCGTTCGTTCAGGCGACTGTCCGATTTTTCCTCGGACCTGGCACATGAGCTGCGAACCCCGCTCAGCAACCTGTTGACCCAGACCCAGGTCACGCTGTCCCAACCCAGGAGCGCGGCGCAATACCGCGACACACTGGCCTCCAACGCGGAGGAGTACGAACGGCTGTCGCGCACGATCTCGGACATGCTGTTCCTGGCGAAGGCCGAGAACGATCTGATGGTGCCGCAGCGGGAACCGGTCGATCTGCGTGAGGAGGTCGAGACAATGCTGGAGTTCTACGGCAACCTCGCCGAGGAAAAATCGATCGTGGTGTCGGTCAGCGGCCAGGCCAGCGTCGCAGGTGACAGGTTAATGCTGCGCAGGGCGATCGGTAACCTGTTGTCGAATGCATGCAGGCACACCCCGGTCGCCGGAGCGATCTCGGTGGTCCTGTCCAGCGTGCCGGGCGGCGGTACGACGATCACGGTGCGCAACACGGGCGAGACGATCGATGCCCAGCACCTGCCGCACCTGTTCGATCGCTTTTACCGCGCTGATGCCGCGCGGCGCCGCGATGCGGAAGGGGCGGGGCTTGGACTGGCGATCACCCGATCCATCTTGCGCGCACATGGCGGCGCCGCCTCGGCCCGGTCCAGCGACGGGGTGACCGAATTTGAACTGACGTTGCCGGCTTGAGCTCAAGTGCGGCTGTGCGTGCGCCGGTTTGGACAGCGTCACCCGCACCCGCGCGTTGTTGATCGCGGGCCGACGCGATGAGTAAGGCGCCTTGTGGCGGGCTATTTTTTTACTGTGAACTACCAACGCGAAGCGTGTGCGGCGTGCTTGTACATCGTGCTAAATTGTCAGTATGCGAAAACGGTTGCAATTATTCTTCTGGTGTCTGCTCGTCGTATCCCTGCCGATGCAAAGCATCGCGGCGATCGCGAAGTTTGAGTGTGGCATGAGCCATCACTCAGGGATGGGTAGCGATATCGGAGAGAACCAAGCGCAACTGCAGAACATGGGAAATGACGCTGCACATGCACCGATGGTTGCAACCGGCAGCACCGCGATGCAGAGTGTCGACTCGGACGAAGATTGCGGCAGCGCTGGTGAGCACAAGCGTGTCGGGTGTGCTTTCTGTGCAGGATGTTCTATCGGAGCATATGCTCCGCCTCCGGGCATTGCCCTCACTGCAGCCGAAGAAGTAGTGCAGGACATTCGACAGTTTTCACTGTCCTCCTTTAAAGGGCATATACCTGCCCGTATCGAGCGTCCTCCAAAGACCGCCTGATCGAGACCTTGTTCGGTTCGTAGTCACGTGGTCCTGCATCAGCTAAGGGCCAGAACCGTTCGCGCGCATGAGTGTCGTCGCGGCCGAGAGGTCTCATTCCCTAACAAGTCACCGCCCCGCCAGGGACCACGCTATTTGGCTGCCATGCCATTTGGCAGGGAGCGCTTTGCCCCTGGCTCTTGCGCTCGTTCTGTCGAGCGCCGCGTAAGGGCCCGTGCAGCGCAACTTTACTCTCGGAGAAGTCGCATGGAATTTTTAGATATCAAGGACCGACAAGTCAGTCGATGGCGTCGTCGTGTGTTGAAAGGACTCGGCGCAACTGCAGCGTTGGCGGGCTTGAGCCCAGCGTCGCTTTTTGCAGCGCAGAGCAACCGCACTGAACTGCGCGGCACCACATTCGACCTGGAGATCGGGCCGACGCCGGTCAACTTCACAGGAGCGCCGCGCATCGCAACCGCAGTTAACGGTCAAGTGCCGGCGCCGACCCTTTACTGGACGGAGGGTGACGTCGTCACCATCCGGGTCACAAACCGTTTGCCCACAGTGAGCTCCATTCACTGGCACGGCATTTTGCTGCCGGCAGACATGGATGGAGTGCCCGGGCTGAGCTTCTCAGGTATCAAACCTGGAGAAACCTTCACTTATCGCTTCGAGGTCAAGCAAAGCGGCACCTACTGGTACCACAGCCACTCAGCGTTCCAGGAGCAGTCTGGGCTCTACGGACCAATTGTCATCGTTCCGAAGTCGGGCGAGCGCGTGGCGGCAGACCGCGAGCATGTCGTCATGCTGTCCGACTGGACGGATGAGAAGCCGGAACGTGTGATGGCGAACCTGAAGAAGATGAGTGACTTCTTCAATAACAAGCAGCCCACCTTCGGCGAATTTGTCAGCGACATTAAAAGCATGGGTTTCGCCGCTGCTGTCGAAAAGCGCAAGATGTGGAATCAGATGCGCATGATGCCCACAGACTTCAGTGATGTGACGGCCAGCCGGAATATCAGCGGCGCACTTCGGTTCTTGATCAACGGCGCCACTGCGGACGGGAATTGGACCGGACTTTTCCGCCCTGGAGAGAAGGTGCGGCTACGCATAATAAATGGCGCTGCGACTACGATCTTCGATCTGCGTATTCCTGGCCTGAAGATGACGGTGGTCTCCGCCGACGGGCAGGATGTGGAGCCCGTTACGGTCGACGAGATCAGGGTTTCAGTGGCCGAGACCTACGATGTCATCGTCGAGCCTGCCGAAGACAAGGCCTATACGATTTTCGCTCAGTCGATCGGACGATCCGGCTTTGTGCGGGCCACGCTTGCGCCGCGGCTGGGGATGCAGGCAGCCGTGCCGCTAGTGGACGAGGCGCAGTGGCTGACGATGACGGACATGATGGGAGCCATGGCCATGTCGGGCATGCATGGATCCGAATCTTCCGCCGGCGGCCACGCGATGAATGGGTCCGGTCCACCGGCCGCTATGGACCACGGCCAGATGCAGCATGCAATGCCTCCGGAAAACCATGCCGGTCACGCACAGCCGGGCTCGGGCACCGCTGCGAAGAATACTGCTATGCCGAAGGTGACTCACGCACGAACAGAGTATGGTCCCGGCGTCGACATGCACGTCGACATGCCTCGCACGAACCTGGATGACCCTGGAGTCAATCTGCGAAATAACGGGCGGCGGGTGCTGACCTATGCCGACCTGCGCACTGTCGGCGGACCCGTCGACCCGCGTGAACCGACGCGCGAGATCGAACTGCATCTGACGGGCAATATGGAGCGGTTCATGTGGTCGTTCGACGGACAGAAATTCTCGGAGGCGCTACCGATCCATTTCCGGCTTGGCGAGCGGCTGCGTATCGTACTGGTCAACGACACGATGATGAATCACCCGATTCACCTGCACGGCATGTGGAGCGAGTTGGAATCGGAGAGCGGGGAGTTCCTTGTCCGCAAGCACACGATCAACGTCCAGCCGGCGCAGCGGATCACGTATCGGGTTACTGCCGATGCACCAGGGCATTGGGCATATCACTGCCACTTGCTTTATCACATGGAGGCAGGAATGTTCAGGGAGGTGGTCGTATCATGAAAAAAACACCGTTAGTTTCGCTTCAGCTGGCGCTCGCGTTATCGGCCGCCTTATCGGCACACGCCCTGGCCCAATCCAGCAGCCGGCCGTCGGCGCAATCGACACAGTCTACTGAAGGCGCGCAGCCCACGTCTGGCAAGGATATGTCGGAAATGGATCACGCAGCCATGGGTCATGCAACCCCAGCACCGCCCCCCAAGCAAACAGTGCGGAAAAAGCAAGCTCCGCCAAAGCGCGCCGACGATGCTGGACGTGGAAGCGCTGCAGCGGTGCCCCAGCCTGCTCCGGAGTCGGCCGTGCCCGCCATGGATCACGCTGCGATGGGGCACGGGGCAGCGGCCGGGCAGGCCAAGCCGGTAGCACAACCGACCCAGCCCCAGGCCCCGTCAGCCGCACAGTCGTCGTCAGCGGACCAGAGCCACGCTGGACACGTGATGTCCCAGCCGCAGCAGTCGAAGGGAACATCGCAAGCGAACCCGGGAGCGCAGAGCCAGGGCATGGGACAGATGGACCACTCGGCGATGGGGCACGCGAACGCGCCGTCGCAACCTTCGAAAGCCACCGTTCCTGTCGGTTCGATGGATCACGCCGCCATGGGGGGCGCCATGACCGGTGGTCAGGGGATGCAGATGGGCCCGATGCAAGGCGGGTCCCCCCCACCCGATGCGCGTGACCCGAACGCCTACAACGAGGGTACACGGCATGCCAATTTCGGCAATCACGAAATGAACGACAACGCCCCGTTCGGGAGGGTATTGCTTGACAAGGCGGAGTTTGCGAAAGGAGACGGAGAGCGAGGCCAGAACATCGAACTCGAAGCCTGGTACGGCAACGACTACAACAAGTTGTGGATCAAAGCCGAAGGCGAGCGGCGCGGCGGCGCGCTTGAGGAGGCCCGCACGGAGCTGCTATGGGATCGTGCTTTCGCCACGTTCTGGAGCACGCAACTTGGTGTCCGCCACGACACCGGGGAAGGAAGAAGCCGTGACTGGGTGGCCTTTGGCGTGCAAGGGCTGGCACCTTATTGGTTCGAGACCGAGGCCACGGCCTACTGGCGTTCCGGGAGCGGCATCGCGGCGCGGCTGAGCGCGAAGTATGAAGTGCTGTTCACGCCACGCCTGATCCTCGAGCCGGAACTGTCGGCGAACCTGTACAGCCGCGTCGATGAGGAGCGTGGAACGGGCTCGGGCCTGTCCGATGTCAGTGCGGGACTGCGTCTGCGCTATGAGATCACCCGCAAGTTCGCGCCTTACATCGGCGTGACATGGAGCAGGCAATTTGGCGAGACGGCTGACTTCGCGCGGCAGCGTGGCGGGAATCCGCGGATTGTCCAGGCGGTCGCCGGCGTGCGCCTGTGGTTCTAGGGAGGATGGGCCATAAACCGTCCCCCACACCGTCTAGATGTCCTGAAACCGAGACATAACCCAACTCTCAAGGAGAACATCATGCACCAGCAACACGAAACCTGTATCAAAGCTTGTAACGACTGCGCCGACGCGTGCGACATGTGCGCGTCTGCCTGCCTGCAGGAAGACGACGTCAAGATGATGGCTCGCTGCATTGCGCTCGATATCGATTGCGCGCAGCTGTGCAGGGCGGCCGCAGCGATGATGGCAAGGGGTAGCGAAGCTGCAAAAGCGGTTTGCGCCGCGTGCGCGGCGATCTGCGACATGTGCGCCGACGAGTGCGCAAAGCATCAGATGCAGCACTGCCAGGATTGTGCCGCCGCCTGCCGCCGGTGCGCCGATGAGTGCAGGCGCATGGCCGGCGCACACTGATCGTCGGTGTCGTGCTCAACCGCTGCTCAGACATAGTGGCGGAATTCCCAGGCGTTCGTCGGGCTTCCTGACGAACGCCTGCGCGTCGGTCTGGGAGGCGACTCAGCTTCTCCAGCTACTTCGCGATAAAGCCGATGTGGCGCGCAGGGAGCCTGGCCGACAGTGCCACGCCAGGCCCTTCGACCTGCTGCTGCGTTGCACGCCGCCGGGAGCTGGCCAGGACGACGATAGAAAAATAAAACGGAAAGGTATGATAATGACTCAGTTACGGAACCGAAACCTTGCTATTCATGCGGGTCTCTGGGTACTGCTATTGCTGCTTGGGGCAATCTTCATTTGGTTCGGATTTTATAACTTCGCTGCCGACGTGAAGCACTCACGGCCCGTATTTTCGCTGATCGAGACCGCACGTGAGCGTTCTGTGCTGGTTCGCGCCGCGAAAATCGGCGTGCCGCCGCTGGAGGACCGGGCAGCCATCGTCAAAGGTGCCGGCAACTATCAAGCCATGTGTGCGCAGTGCCATCTGGCTCCCGGAATGGGGCCAACCGAGCTCAGCCGTGGACTGTACCCATCACCGCCTGCGCTCGCGAAAAGCAATGTCGATCCTGCGGTGGCATTCTGGACGATCAAGCACGGCATCAAGGCGTCCGGCATGCCTGCCTGGGGCACAAGCATGGGCGACCCGGATATCTGGAATCTTGTTGCCTTCCTGAAGAAGCTTCCAGGAATGGAGGCAGCCGCTTATCGCGAACTGGTCCAAAGCAGTGCCGGCCACTCGCATGCAGGGGCCGCTGCCCCGAGCCCTGGAAACACGCCGCACAGCATGGAAGAAAGCATGCACGGGGAGCACGAAGACGCTAACCCGAAGCCGTCGGCTGCCACCGGACCCGGTCATATGCACAAGGAAGGCGAGCAGCACTGAGGCGTGTCGACACCTATCCTGGCGCAGCGGTCAGGGGCTTCGAAATAGCAAGGATGCCTTTTTGGCCGTCGCCGAAACGAGCGATGGCCTCCCGATGTTTGCTCAGTTCGCCATAGCCGATATAGCGCACGTCGAGTTCGCTGACGCGCGAAAATGCCGGACGAGCGAACTGTGCGCGTACGTCGCTCTCCCTCGCGTCGGGGGCGACCAAGAAAAATGTCGAGCCGTCGTGGTCGGGAACCCCAAGGGCAAGGTCGAGCATCCGCACGATTCCCGAATAGATACTAGTGCTGTGCTCGACCTCGAATGCCAGCGTGATCCTGTCAGTGCTCCGATCGATCCATAGCACATCAATGAGACTGACAGTGTCGGATGCGGAGCTTGTACGGATCGCTTTCGGCAATTCGCTCAGGCAGCCGTCGGCCAGCTTGCCATCACCGTAGGCGCGTCCTTTGTCATTACTTGCGATCCAGACCTGGTATCCGAGAGCCAAGCCCAGATCGCGTAACCAGCCTTGGACCTCCGTATGGGTCCGGTCTGTTTCTGCGGCAAGCTTGCGGGCGTTGGATGCCGCAGCGTTTCCTTCGTGCGCCTTCTCGAGATCGACCTTCCAGTCGAGCGAAACCCCGGTCCCGCTTCCAGGGCTATAGCGACCAGTGCCGATATCGAACATAAATCCGGCCACAGCGCCCAGATCATTGGACAGCACGTTGCGATGCGTCGCATTGAATTCGATAAGGCGCTCGCGCATGGCGAGGTACTCGGTCCAACGGCCGAGTTTAACCTTCGCGCCGAAAAATTCATTGAAACCCTTAACGATCGCAGTATTGTTGGGTGGCACAAATGTCGGGTGGAGGAAGTAGAGCAGATTGGCACAAGCGGGCCCGAGGCCTTTGATCTGGCGTGCGTCCAGCACACGCACCGCCTCGACGAGCTCGGCTTCACTCTGGCAGCAAAGGCACGTGTCCAGGAAGCGTCCAAAGGCGAGCTGGTTGTTCCGGTCTTCGTAAATATCCGGAATACGCAATTTCGGTTTCCAGAGGAAGGCATGATCTGCGCCTTTGAATATCTGACGCTGCTCCGCGATGGAGTGCACTACTGTTTCAAGCGAAGAACCCCGGTATGCGACGCCAAATACACCATCACGAATCTCGCGGACCACTTCCTGCAACCCCCGCCGAATCGAGCGGAAGTTCTTCAACCTTTGATCCCATAGAAACCACGAGCGGTAGGTCCCTTCGGGATCTGCCTTCCACTGCTCGATCAGCGATCGCTGCTGTTGCGTGGCGGGCATCGTCAATAGGTCCATCTGTGTCCTCAAGAGTTGGAAGAAGTGCGCAATTATTGTAGCTTGGAAAGTGACTGAGAAACGGATAAGCGGCGCTGACTCCCAACCAAAATCCGGCCCATCGCAGTGATGCGCAAAGTGGGCATATAGCTCAGCACCAACAAGTACCTCATGAGTGCCAGAACGGCAGAAAATTGGCGGCCCTGCCGGCCGCCAACGGCAGCAAAAAACTTCAAATCTATTGCTGCGTGAAGGACTTACTTGGCTTTGCGAGAGGACCAGTGAATGTGAACGATCGCCCAGTCGCCAGCCTTTTTTTCGAGGACGGCCGTTTCGGTACCGAAGACATGCAACGGCTTGCCACGCGATGTACCCGTCGTTTCGGTCTCGGCCCAGACCACGGCGGTGTTACCGTCGACACGTTCCGACTGCTTGAGAACCTTGCGCGTAGCGGTCTTCGCGAACTCCATATCGCCGCCCAGGTGGTGGCCGGCATATTCGTCGCGCGAGCGCTCGACGTATCCTGCTTCGTAGATGGCGATCTCCGGCGACAGGAGCGAAAGGGCCTTGTCCTTGTCGCCGGTGGTGAGTGCGTGGTGGAAAGCGGCAACGGCGTCTGTCGGCGATGCGGCAGAGCCGCTTGCGTGCACGCCAAGCAGCGCGGTAGCGAGGGCGGCAAGTGCCAGGGATTTTTTGAACATGTTTTCTCCTTCTAATTGGTTTTTGTTCAGGACGCCATCGGTGGCGACGTCGAGGTCAGGATGGCCGCGGCAAGGAGCACAGCGATCAGGAGAATCGCCTCAACCTGGAGGATGCGCGCAAAACGGCCGCTTGCTTCGCGTGCCGCATCGCTCGTCTGAGTCAGCGCCCGCAGCAGAGATGGCATGACAACGAACCGGTTGATGCCGCCAAGCGCTGCTGCGGCCAGAACGAGACCGACCTTGATGATCAGGGTCGTCCCGTACGGGTTGCCGAGCAGATTTTCAGGAACCTCCAGCACGCGCCACGTGCTGATCGCCCCTGTCACGAAAATGCCGACCAGAGCGACGGTTGCGCTGCCTGAAAGCGCCTCGATGTAAGCCGCGCAATCGGAGCGGCTCTCGGCGGTATTCGCGGGCAGCTGCCGCAAGCTGATCAGGCCCGCGACGATCACTTCGCCTACCCAGATGCTGATCAAGACCAGGTGCACCCAGTCGACGGCGACGGACCAGGTGAAGTCGCCGCCGGCGCCGGCGTGGCTGGCCATGCTGCGGCTGTAGAGGAGCACGCCGATTGCTACGATGCGGACGACGGATGCCGGCAAGCGCGACTGGATGCGCAGTGGCGTAGCCGAGACCACTGCCGTCGCGAGGAGCGCAACCGCACCGATCAGCCAGGCCAATCCGAAGTGCGTGCCGGTGAGGACGGATCGCACCGCAGGCAGCGCCTCGGGCAAGGGAACCTCGGCCATCGATGCCGCTTCGACCCACAGGATGGCCAGGTAGGCCAGGATCGCCGTGCCGCTGGCTGTCAGCAGCGCGGTGCACAACCGCGGAAGGGCGGAGGCCGCCCATGGCGACGCCCTGGTGCGCAGCCAGAACATCGCTGCGCTGGTGCCGACGAGTACGACGAGCGACAGGTTCAGGATCACTGTAACGGCGCGCTGGGCCAGAACGAGATCCGCCTCCACTTATTTCACCCGGAACGAAAATTCGCCCTTGACCTTATGGCCATCGCGCGTAACCGTGGTCCACTGCACACGATAGACTCCGGCGTGCAAGCCTGGCGTGGTGGCGATCAGGGCTTTGGCGTCGGCCGGATCCGCGGCCACCTTCGCTGCCTCGACCACTGCGCCTTTCTCGTCGACCAGCTTGACCTTGCTGAAGGGCAGTTCGAGGGGCTCGTTAAATCGCAGGCGCACTTGCGCTGGTGCCGGGCTGACGACGCTGTCGGCCGCGGGTTGCGAGCCCAACAGCTTGGCATGGGCCAGCGCAGCAGGGGCAGCAACGGTGGCGATAGCCGCACCTGCGGCGACAAGCAGATTCTTGATGCTCATATGATTTCTCCTTGTTGCCCCGCCTGTGCCAGCGCGGGGACGTGATGGACGGACAAGCGCTTGATTACTGTGCTTTTTCCAGCTGGACGATGGTCACGGCACCGTTGGCGCGGTCGGCAGCGAACCTGACCTTGTCACCGACCTTGACCTGCGTGAGCATTGCCGGATCCTTGACTCGCAGGACCATCGTCATCGCGGGCATGTTGAGGTTCTTGATTTCACCGTGACGGAGCGTGATTTTCTCGGCATCCTGGTCGATCTTTTTTACTTCGCCCTCGATCAGCTCGGCCGGCGCGGATGCTGCATGGCCGGCGTGGGCGCCATGCGAGCCGTGTCCGGCGTGGGTGCTTTCCTGGGCCAGGGCTACCGTGCTTGCGGCGGCCATCACGATGGACAGGGTCAGTTTCGGGAGTGCGTTCATTGTGGTTCTCCAGTTATGTGTGTCAGTTGTAGTGCTTGAAAACAGCGGTCTTGCCATTGGCCTGCACGAGCAGGACGTCGTACGGATCCTTGCGCGGGCCTTCCATGCCGGGCGAGCCGAGCGGCATGGCGGGCACGGCCAGTCCCTTGGCCTTCGGTTTTTGTGCAAGCAGCCGCTTGATGTCGGCCGCCGGCACGTGGCCTTCGATCGCGTAGCCCTGGATCATCGCGGTATGGCAGGACCCGAGCGCGTTGGGAATGCCGCCACGTTCGCGGTAGTCCGACGGATTGGCAACGTTCGCCACGCGGGGCGTGAAGCCATTGGCCTTCAGGTGGTCGACCCAGCCCGCGCAGCAGCCGCAGGATTCGCTTTTGTAGACGTCGATCACCGGGGCGGCTGCGACCGCCAGTACCGGCACGGACAGGGCGGCAGCGAGGGCTGCGCCTGAAACGAGTCTATTGATCATCGTGTGCTTCTCCTTCTCTGGTGTCAGTAGTGGCCCTGGTGGCCCTGAGGTTTACGGACCGTCACTTCGACCTCCGGCCGCTTTGCTGCGGGCATCGCCTGGCCGCCTGCCTGTTGGCTGCGAATGGCTGCGGGGGCCTCGCCCTTCCATTCGTAGGCCACAGTGCCGGCCGGGTGCTTGTACCAACCTGGGTTGCTGTAGTCGCCGCGCTTCTGGTCCTTGCGTACTTTCAGCACGGTGAACATGCCGCCCATCTCGACGCCGCCGAAGGGGCCCAGTCCGGTCATCATCGGCAGCGTGTTGTCCGGAATCGGCATTTCCATTTCGCCCATCGAGCCGCCTTTCTCTCCCATCACCATGTAGTCCGGGACAAGCTTGGTGATCTTCTCGGCGACGCCGCGGTGGTCGACGCCGATCATGTTCGGCACGTCGTGTCCCATCGCGTTCATCGTGTGGTGCGATTTGTGGCAGTGGAAGGCCCAGTCGCCCGGCTCGTCGGCGACGAACTCGATCGCGCGCATCTGGCCGACCGCGACGTCGGTTGTCACTTCGGGCCAGCGCGACTCCGGACGCGTCCAGCCGCCGTCGGTGCCGGTGACCTCGAATTCGTGGCCGTGCAGGTGGATCGGGTGGTTCGTCATCGTCAGGTTGCCCGCGCGGATGCGTACGCGGTCGCCCTGGCGCACGTTCATCGAGTCGACGCCCGGGAACGCGCGGCTGTTGATCGTCCAGAGATTAAAGTCGGTCATCTCGTTGACCCGCGGCGTGTAGCTGCCCGGCTCGATGTCATATGCGTTCAACAGGAACACGAAGTCGCGGTCCACGGCATGCTGCGCCGGGTTCTTCGGATGCGTGACCCAGAAGCCCATCATGCCCATCGCCATCTGCACCATCTCGTCCGCATGCGGGTGGTACATGAAGGTGCCGGGACGCCGGGCGACGAACTCGTACACGAAGGTCTTGCCGGGCTGGATGCCCGGCTGGTTCAGGCCGGTGACGCCGTCCATGCCGTTCGGCAGGCGCTGGCCGTGCCAGTGGATGCTGGTTTGCTCGGGCAGGCGGTTGGTGACGAAAATGCGCACGCGGTCGCCCTCGACCACCTCAATTGTCGGCCCCGGGCTCTGGCCGTTGTAGCCCCACAAGTTCGCCTTCATGCCCGGTGCGATCTCGCGCACGACCGGCTCGGCGATCAGGTGGAACTCCTTGACCCCGTTGTTCATGCGCCAGGGAAGCGACCAGCCGTTCAGGGTGACGACCGGATTGTAGGGTCGACCATTTGGTGGCGGAGGCGGCGGCTGGGTGGCCGCGCTGGTCATGACGGGCGCTTCGGGCAGCGTGGCGGCGCCGGCTCGGCTCACCAGACCGGCGCCGACCAGCGCTGCGGCACCGGTGAAAAAATTTCGACGAGAACTCATTATTTATTCAATCCTTGATTAATGTTCGGCGGCCGCCTCGGGAGCGGCGGCGCCAGCCAGGCTGAGCGTCGAGCCGCCGGAACCATTGATGGCGGCCTGCAGGTCGGTGTCGGCAATCCAGTAGTCGCGCTGTGCCTCGATGGCGGCATTCACGCCGTTGATTTGTGCACGGGCGTCGGCCAGCAGTTCGAACACGCTCATGAGCATGCCGTTGTAGCGCAGCAGGGTCTCTTCCGATATCTTTTTCCGGAGCGGCACGATCTCGTCCCGGTAGTGCCGCGCCACGTCGTAGCTCGTGCGGTAGGCCGAATAGGCTTCGCGCACCTGGGAGCGGGCCGTGATGGCGGTATCGGCCGTGCGCTGGACGGCTTGCATGTAGAGCGCCTCGGCCTTTGCCGTGCGCGCGCCGCCCCAGTCGAAGAGCGGCAGCGCAAGCTCGATCTCGTAGCCGTTCTCGCGCGGAGAGCCGGATTTGCTCGAGTTGACGTAGCCGGCGTCGAGCACGTTGACGAAGCGCGTCGCCTTCGTCAGGCCAAGGGCGCGCGCCGTCGCGTGGGCGTTCAGTTTGGCCAGCTGGACATCCAGGCGCTGCTGCATCGCGAGCGACTCGATGTTCGCCGGTTCGCGCGGCGCACCCGGCAGTTCGGGCAGCCGGTCGGGGAGCTGGAAGGCGGCGTTCGTGCCCCATACGCCCAACAGCCGGGTCAGCTGCTCGCGTGCCGCGGTGGCGTTGTGGCGTGCACGGGCGAGCTGGGCGGTCGCCTCGGCGGAGAAGGCCTGCTCGCGCGCCTGGTCCAGCGCACTCAGGTTGCCTACCTTGGCCATGCGCGTCGCGAGCTCGGCGCTTGCCTGCGCGGCCTCGCGCACCTGCTCCGCATACTTCGCCGACTGCGCAGCCGCCACTGCATTGAACCAAGCCTTGCGCGTGTTAGCGGCCAGGCGTACGGCATCGGTCGCCGCAACCAGCTTGGCGCCTTCGAAACGGCGCGACTCGATATCGCGGCGCAATGGGATGGTGAGCAAACCTACCAGGTCGAACATGACGCTGCGTTCGATCTCGGTCTCGCCGCCGCCGGACATCCGGCCGAAGCTGAAGGACGGGTTGGCCATGCGGCCTGCCTGCACGAGGTCCGCTTCGGCGACGCCCAGCTCCAGCAGGGATGCGCGCAAGCCCTGGTTGTTGAGTAAGGCCACGCGCACGGCGCCGTCGGCGGACAACGGCTGTTTCAACAGTTCAGCCAGTTCAGGCTGCGCGGTGGCATCGCTACTCGCCGGGCGCTGCAGGCGAATATCCTGGCCGATGCGCTCGGTGGTCATCGATGAAACGGCGTCCAGGCCACCGTCCTTGGAGAAGGTCGCGCAGCCGCTCAGCGTAAGGGCGATGGCGGCGATCGCAACCGTGCGCAGGGCTGGCGCAATTTGTTTCGTTGTCATTATTCGATCTCGCCTCAGTGATGCTTGTGGTGTTCGGTGGACGCCGCCGCGGGCTCGGTACGGCGCGGCGCCTCAGCGGCGGCGGGAGCAGGCGATTGGTGACCCGTATGCGCACTCTGGCCGCCCACGGCATCGTTGGCGGCGCGCCAGGACTTGTCGGGTGACGGCGCGCCGTCTTTCATGGCCGGCGTATAGCCGCTCATGGCCGAAGCGTAAGCGGTGGCCGGCACGGGGACGGATGGATCGGCCGGGTCGGGCGTACGGGAGTTCTGCTGGGCCTGTGCTCCAAGCGCAGCAGCGAGCAGGGTGCCAAAGGCAACCCACAGCTTGAGTTTCATTGTCAATCCTCAAAATCGGTAACAGGGTGCGCAGGCGCGCACCGGAGCTCAGGACAGACCGTCGCGGCAATCTGGCGCCGACGGGTGTCCTGGTCGATCAAGCGGATTTATTGCCGGGGAGGGCGTTGGAGGCCGTCGGGAATGAAACCGGCTACGAAATCGGCACGAGGCACGATCACCGGCTCTGACCCGTCAAAAGCGGGAAGGGGAAGGGAAAATGAGGGAGGCGCAGCCGCTCCTGCACACAATGCCGAGCATGCGCTGCACGATGAGTGGCCGGTCTTTTTCGCCTCAGCATGATGTCCATCGTCGCCGGAAACCGCAGTCGCTTTTGCTGCCGCATGCCCGCCGTGGTGGGCATGCGCGTCGTCCAGCGTCAGGTGTGACGCATGGTCGGCCATGGCAAGCACTTTCGCTGGCTGATTGGCTGGCACGCACGACATGCTGGCGGCAGCGGCGACCGCGTGGAGCGGAAGCACGGCCATCAGGAGCCAAACCAGAAATGTCGTGAGCGTACGGTTCATAGATTGGATGAGTATAGCATCCCTTTTTCTGTTTCGAACAGCTTTAAGCCTGGCCAAAGTGAGCCAGCGGACCGGCATGTCGGCCTGCATGTCGTCTCAACGTGTGGTACCGCACAGCAGGGGCGGGCCGACTGGGACGATGATCGGGCCAGGACGCGTGGCGCAACTGCTGCGCGGAATCTTGACAACGAAGAGGAGTTTAAAATGAAAAAGATCCAGTCACGAATCGTCTGTGCAGCCGGCAGCCTCATGCTCGTATTCGGCGTTGCGGGAAATACGCTCGCGCAAAATAGCCACGCGCAGCACGGTAGTGCTCCTGCCGCCGGGGCGCAACAACATGCCGGTGGCGGCCACGACATGATGAAGACCATGGACGAGATGCACCAGAAGATGTCCTCTATGCCGATGACTGGTGACCACGATCATGATTTCGCGATGATGATGCGTTCGCACCACCAGGCCGGTATCGACATGGCCCGCGCTGAGCTCGAGAAGGGCAAGGACGCGAAACTCAAGCAGATGGCCAAGAAGATCGTTTCCGATCAGACCAAGGAAATCAAGAAGCTCGACGATTGGCTGGCCAAGCATCAGGCATCTGGAAAATAAGCAATTCGTCCCGGCAGCGCGGCAGGTCAGCTGCGCTGCATTCCCAGCTCCCGAAACGTACGAGCACCGATTTCCAGCCGGTATCGTGCACGCCATCTTCCCCAGTACTGTTAGAGTTTTTGCATGGCTGCGCTACGCACACTAGTGATGTATTTGCTTTGTCTGATGGTTGGGTACCACGGGTACGCCAACGCGGCAGTCACCTGCTCCATGCTTGACGTCGGACACCACTCCCAGACAGAAGCATGCGCCGAGATGGGCGATGCCCAGGCGTCCGATGGTGACGAATGCTGCTGCGCGTCGACTGCTCAATGCTGCGCAAAGTTCATGGTTCCGTTCGCCCCGCTGCCGGCCGTAACGGACTTGGCATCACCGGCCCCTGAGCTTCAGGACTGGACCAAGCCGATTACAAGTTTCTCCTCGCATACCCCTGCTGTTCCCGATCCCCCTCCGCGGGCCTGAGCGACAGCGCCGTCGCCTGCCTGAAATGGACCATGCATAACCCGGCGGCGCGCCACCACGCCATGACCTCGACAACACACGGCTGACGTGCTTTGGTACGCCGGCGCGAACGTGTTCGTCCAAGAAAACTCACAATCAATGGGGGGTTACATGAAGCGCAACCATTTTCTTCCTGGTGCGGCAGTCATTGCCGCGCTTGTTCTACCGATAGCCACGCCGGCGTATGCCGACATTATTCTCGTCTACGACCGGGCGGCGTTCGGTGCCGCGACGACCACGTCCGGCACCGACGACTTTGAGGACCTCGAGGCGAGCCAGATCGAAGGCGAGCTGCAGCGCACGGCAGGCTCCTACAGTTACCGCGTCGCTGCAGGCCCGAGCGATGCCGGCTTCTATCCGGCGACATTTAACGGCGACACCTTCCTGACGTCGACGGTGGCAAGCGATGCGCTCACTTTTCGCGGATTTGCGCCGAATGTCTTCGCCTTTGGGGGCAGCTTCTTTGCAACCGACGCCTACGGTGCGTTCGTGCCCGGCCGCACCATCGAGCTTACAGCCGCCAGCGGCGCCGATAGGATCGCTTACACCCTCGACGGCTCGGCCCTGAGCGCGTTCTTCGGATTCATTTCGACCACGGCGCTCACCGAAATCACACTGCGTACGATCAGCGAGCAAGGCAACGTCTACTGGGCGACGGCAAACAATGTCGTCCTGGCGACCCGTGACAGTGTCGTGCCAGTCCCCGAACCATCCTCCCACGCGATCCTGCTGACAGGTTTGGCTGCAGCAGCGTTTGCGCGCCGGGCGCGGCGGTACCGCGCATGAGCAAGACCCGATAGACCACTTCACCACTATCAAGGAGCATGACATGAAAGCACAGACCCTGAAACTGAACCGTCTTTCCTTTACGGCACAATCGCGTGCCCTGGCTCGCCGCGCCGCGCTCGGCCTGGGAATCCTTGCCGCCTCGGCCGGCACGGCACATGCGGATGGCCCTGGCAGGGGCAACACCGCCCAGTTCGAGAAGAACTACCTCGTCTTCATCGTCAACCACCATTACTCGGCGCTTCGCATCACAGAGCTCGCTGCAGGCACGGATCCGATGCGCGATCCGCAGGTCGTCGCGCCGCAGGAAGGGACATCGGCCACACCGGGCTTTGGGGCAACGCCGGCGAAGGCGAGCGACGACGAGATCAGGTCGATGGCCCGGATGGGCAACCGGGAGCAGCGCGAAGAAATCGGCCGCGCTCTGCGCATGCTCAGGGAGTGGTACGGTATCCAATACCAGCCCCAGCTAACGCCGGACGGGCGGCGCATGATCGCCATGCTCGAGGCTACCCCGGCAGGAGCCCAATTCAATCAGGTATTCCTGCGCACGTTCAGCAATCACCATCTGAGCGCCCTTGCGCCCAGCCTGCATTGCACGGTCAAGAGCGATCTCAACCATGACGGCTTGCAGCGCTACTGCGAAAACATCGTGATTGTCCAGAAGAACGGCATCAACGATATGCGCGAGATGTTGTGCAAGAAATATTCGGACTGCGGCTTCATTCCGATGACGGGTGACAAGCGGAAGGACTACGAGTTCTAAGCGACGGTCCTTACGTTGATGACTTTCCAGCGCCGCCGCATCGCCAAGCCGTGCGGCGGCAATGAAGGTCTGGCGAAAACGACCGACGATCGCCGCTCATGGCGCTTGACCTTCCGATGATGGGAAGGTTTACAGTACCTACAGACTTATCAAACAGGAGGTACGCTATGCATACGCTGAAGGTGGAAAAGATGTCATGCGGTGGTTGCGCCGCCCGGGTTACCCGTGCCGTGCAGGCACTGGATCCCGAGGCAAAAGTCGAGGTATTGCTCAAAGACCGCCTGGTTCAGGTGGAAAGTGGGGAATCGGCGGATGCAATCGCAGAAGCCGTCACCGCTGCCGGATATCCGGCGAGTCAAGCCCCGCGGTCCTGAGCAAGAATGTGTGCCGAAGAAATCCCGGCACACACAGACTTCGCGGTAGAAGCAAGTTTCGATGTACGAGACCAGGAAAGATTCCAATATGAACGACCTGTCGCATCACGATCACGAGGGACACAAACATCATCACGACCATGGCTCAGGGCACGGCGCCCACCATGGGAACGGGGGCGACGAGAAGCCATTCACCGACCCGGTCTGCGGAATGAAAGTCGGCGCCGACCCAGCCAAAGAAATCCGGTACGAAGAGGCGACCTATCACTTCTGCAGCACGAAATGCATGGACAAGTTCCGAACGGCGCCCCAGCAGTACACCGGCGGCGCCAAGCCTGAGCCGGCGCCTGCCGCACCGGAAGGTACGATCTACACCTGCCCGATGCACCCGGAAGTCCGGCAGCCCCAGCCCGGCAACTGTCCGATCTGCGGCATGGCGCTCGAGCCTATGCTGCCGTCGCTGGATGAAGAAGAAAACCCGGAGCTGGTGGATTTCAGGCGCCGTTTCTGGTGGACCCTGCCGCTGACAGTCATCGTGACGGTGCTTGCGATGGCCGGACACCGAATCTTCCAGGCTGGCCTGCCGGGACAGAGCTGGATCGAGCTCGTCCTGAGTACGCCGGTCGTGCTGTGGGCCGGGTGGCCGTTCTTCGCTCGGGGCGTGCAGTCGCTGCGCAATCGCAGCCCCAATATGTGGACGCTGATCGGGCTCGGTGTCGCCGCAGCCTACGGCTACAGCGTGGTCGCGACCGTGGCGCCGGGGCTCTTTCCGCGTACTTTTCTCATGCACGGGCGAATCGGGGTCTACTACGAGGCGGCCGCAGTCATCATTTCACTGACCCTGCTGGGCCAGATTCTGGAGCTGCGTGCGCGCTCCCAGACATCTGCGGCGATCAAATCTCTGCTTGGCCTGGCGCCGAAGACGGCGCGCCGCATTAATGCCGACGGCAGCGAAGAAGACATTCCACTGACCCATGTCCACGTCGGGGACGCGCTGCGCGTGCGTCCCGGGGAAAAGGTCCCTGTCGACGGCGTCGTCCTTGAAGGCGAAAGCGCAGTCGATGAATCCATGCTGACCGGCGAGCCGCTGCCCGTTACCAAGCGACCAGGCGACAAGGCGATCGGCGCCACCATCAATACCAGCGGCAGCCTGGTCATCCGCTCGGAAAAGGTGGGGGCGCAGACGATGCTGTCGCAAATCGTCCAGATGGTGGCGCAGGCACAGCGCTCACGTGCACCAATGCAGCGCCTGGCGGACGTGGTTGCCGGCTACTTCGTGACGATCGTGGTGGCCATCGCCGTGCTGACGCTGCTTGGCTGGGGTTTTTTCGGGCCGGAACCGAGCTGGGTATACGGCTTCGTCAACGCGGTCTCCGTGCTGATCATCGCCTGTCCATGCGCACTCGGGTTGGCGACGCCAATGTCGATCATGGCAGCGACTGGCCGTGGGGCCACGCAGGGCATCCTGTTCCGTGATGCGGCCGCCATCGAGGGCCTGCGCAAGGTCGATACGCTGATCGTCGACAAGACCGGCACGCTCACCGAAGGCAAGCCCGCGTTTCACTCCGCTGCCGCAGCCCCGGGCGTGAACGAGCAGGAAGTTCTGCGGATTGCCGCCAGCATCGACCAGGGCAGCGAACACCCGCTGGCCCACGCGATCGTCACCGAGGCGCGCAACCGCGGACTGGCTCTGGCAAAGCCGGAGACCTTCGAGTCCTCCAGCGGCATCGGCGTGCGCGGAGTGGTCGAAGGTAAGCATATCGCCTTGGGCAACACCGCGCTCATGGATATCGAAAAGGTCGCATGGCAACCGCTCGCAGACCAGGCGGAAAGCTTGCGTCTCGAAGGCGCAAGCGTCATGTACCTGGCGGCGGACCGCCAGCTCCTGGGACTTGTCGCCGTATCCGATCCGATCAAGCAGACTACCCCGGAAGCGCTGGCTACATTGAAGGAGGCCGGGATCACGGTCGTGATGGCGACCGGCGACGGCCTCACTACCGCGAAATCGGTGGGCACAAAACTGGGCATCGCGGAAGTCTATGGCGAGGTCAAGCCGCAGGACAAACTGGCGTTGGTCGAACGCCTGCAGGCGCAAGGCAAGACGGTCGCGATGGCCGGTGACGGCATCAACGACGCCCCGGCGCTGGCCAAGGCCAACGTCGGTATTGCGATGGGGACAGGCACCGACGTTGCCATCAACTCCGCGCACGTCACGCTGGTGAAGGGCGACCTGCGCGGCATCGCGCGGGCGCGCCTGCTGTCGCTACAGACGGTACGCAACATGCGGCAGAACCTGGCCTTCGCATTTGTCTATAACG
>Ga0308160_10000927_pt1 | contig 46126 bp, 50 predicted proteins | sample PhyFR1_FD_201036 | JGI IMG/M metagenome (GOLD analysis project Ga0308160, IMG submission 201036) | Phyllosphere microbial communities from UC Gill Tract Community Farm, Albany, California, United States - DLSLF.R1 | ecosystem: Host-associated > Plants > Phyllosphere > Unclassified | place: USA...
ATGAATGTGTCAACAGGCGGTCCCTGGTAGAAGGGATGCATGAGCGACATCACCATCCACGAAGGCGACGAGTACACCGCGATCTTCCACGGCGGACCCTTCGACGGCACGACCGACACCCGCACGGCCACGAGCGACGCGCTGGACGACGAGGTCACGGTGTTCGCCGACGTCGAAGGACTCCAGACCGCGTTCACCTACCGACTGACGAAGTCCCGCCAGGTGCTCGACCAGACCTCGGCCGAGTTCGAGTACGTGCCGGGGGAGTCCGACCCGGTGGACGACCTCGCGGACCGCGGGGACCGCAGCGGCGAGTTCGACCGCGAGTAAGCAACAGCGCCGCGCCGCGCCAGGCCGCGCCGCGCCACACGCACCGGGAGTAGATCCGGCCGCGCCCGCGTTGCAGGACCACATGCAGCTCGACCTCTGGACGTCCTCGTTCTGCGCCCCGTGCGCCGCCGCCCGCCGGGTGTCGGCCGAGGCGTCCGAGCTCGTCCCCGGGCTGCACGTGACCGAGCGCGACGTGGCGAACCACCCCGACCAGGCGGAGGACCTCGGCATCCGGTCGACCCCCACGATCATCGTGCGGCGGGACGACGGTGCCGAGGTCTTCCGGTCACCCGGCGTCCCGACCCGGGACCAACTGCTCCTCGCGATCGCCAAGGCGATCTGACCGGCCACCACCGGACGCGGCCCCTCCGGACGCGGCCCCTCCGGACGCGGCCCCTCCGGACGCGGACCCACTGACACGCTGACTCGTCGGCGCGAGCAACACCGGCACCTCCGCCGGTCGCACCACCCGCCGTACCTGCCGGACGACCCGCTTCAGCGCCCGCACCGGCGCCCCGATCACCAGCGCGACGGCCCCGAGGACACTCCGGTCGTCCGGCCCGAGGGCGTTCTTCCGCTCCCAGGCCCGACGGAGCACGCCACCACGACTCCGGCGTGCCGCCGGTCGGTCGCGCAGGACCCCGGCGTCGCGGGACGCCATGAGCCGTTCGGTTCGTTCGGCCCAGTCGTTCTCCGAATACGGGTGGAAGTGGTTGTCGTGCATCCACTCGGCCCGGACCGTCCCGAACCGGCCGTCCACCAGGTCGACGGCGTCGCCCTCGAGCCCGCTGCCCACGAACACCTCGTTGATGAGGTGTCGCCCGATGCCGAAGTCGGTCAGGGTGAGCGCGGGGATGCCCCGGGCCGCCGCTTCGAGCACGGCCGTCGAGCTGATCGTGACGAGGGCGACCGCCCGGTCGAGGTGCGCGGACATCGGCCCGCTCTCGACCATGAGGTTCGCCGGCGCGTCTGCCGGCACGAGGTCCGGGTACGGGTCCTGTTCGCGGTGCGTCTGGTGCTCTCCGGCGGCGGCACGGACCTTGATCACCACGCGCCACTCCGGGTGCCGACGGGCGGTCTCGGCGAGCCACCCGACGACACGCTCCCGCTCGGCACGTTCCGCGGGGACGCTCGGCTGTGCGGCGAAGACGACGGAGTCGCGGACGATCGCAGCGCCGTCACGGCTCGCAGCGGCTCCGGACGGCCGCGCGAACGGCAGCGTCGCGAGCGCGAAGTGCGGCTCGACGCCGCCCTCGGTCGCGAGCTCCTCGTAGGCGCGGACCTCGCGGTGGCTGTGCAGCACGAACAGGTCGGCGCGCGCCCGGAAGAACACGCCCTTCCACTTCGCTGGGTAGGAGATCCCGGGCAGCCCCGTCACGAGGACGGGTCGCCGCGGCACCCGACGGTGGACCTCCTCGATGACGAGCTCCGCCACCGGTCCGATCAGGGACACCAGCACGGCGTCCGGCGGGTCCTGCCGGAGTCGCTCGACGATCGCGTCGACCTCGAGCGCCTCCGGCGGCGCCGCGGCCAGGTGCGCCAGCCGGTCGTCGAGCCCCCGGAACGCGGACCGCAGCTGAGCGCGGCTCGCGGATCGCGGCGTCGCCACCGTGAGCAGTTCGAGTTCCCAGTGCGCGGGTGCCGTGGCGAGCAGGTGGGCGCCCCACTTCGCGAACGAGTCGGTGTCGACCAGACCGACCGCGCGTCGGACGCGTGGCAGGGCATCGGACGGGAGGCGCGCCTCCCGTCCGTCCCTCGACTCGCCCCCGCCGCCGGTCGCGTCCAGGTCGCCGCCCGTCACGCTCCGACGCGGCGCAGCTTCGCGAGCGGTGCCCGCTCGCCGGGCATGACCCGCTTCACGCCGTCGCCGAGCGCGGTCTCGATGATCCGGACGTCGCGCGCGAGCGTCTGCAGCCCGTGCGGTTCGAGCGACGCAGCGTGGTCGGAACCCCACATCGTGCGGTCGAGCGTGATGTGGCGCTCGACGGCCGTCGCGCCGAGTGCCACCGCGGCGATGGAGATCTGCAGCCCGGGCTCGTGGCCGGAGTACCCGACCGGGACGCCCGCGTAGCGGTTCGCGAGGGTGTCGATCATCCGCAGGTTCGCCTCCTCGGCGGGGAGCGGGTACGTCGACGTGGCGTGCATGAGCACGAGTCGCTCGGTGCCGAGGGCCTCCACGGCACGGTCGATCTGCTCGAGCGTCGACATCCCCGTCGAGAGGATCACGGGCTTGTCGGTCGCGGCGACCTCGGCCAGGAGTCCGAGGTCCGTCACCGACGCCGAGGCGATCTTGTACGCCACGACGTTGAGGTCCTCGAGGAAGGCGACCGACGGCTCGTCCCACGGCGAGGCGAACCAGTCGAGCCCGCGGAGCGTGGCGTGGTCGCCGATCTCGATGTACTGGTCGCGGTCGAACTCGACGCGGTACCGGTACTCGAGGTAGGTCATCTCGCCCCACGGCGTGCTGCGCGGCGTCTGCTTCATGTGCTCCGGCGTGGAGATCTCCGGCGTCCGCTTCTGGAACTTCACGGCCTGCAGCCCGGCGTCGGCCGCGACGTCGATGAGTCGCTTGGCGATGTCGACGTCGCCGTTGTGGTTCAGGCCGATCTCGCCGATGAGGTACGCGGGGTGGCCCGCGCCGATCGTGGACGTGCCGATGGTGACGGTCATGGTGCTCCGTTCGGTGCGGGGACGTGCGGCTCGGTGGCCGGACGGTGGTCTGGTGCGTGCTCGTCGGACCGGTGCGCGGGACGGTCGAGCCGTGGTGCGAGGGCGGACGCCAGCACGAGGTCGGCCGGGTCGTCGACGTCGATCGCTCCGGCACCGTCGACGACGACGAGTTCGACGCGGCCGTGGAACCGGTGGCGGTGCTCGCGGAAGGCGGCGGCCCGGAAGGTGTAGAACGCGCCCGTCTCGCGAAACTCCGGCTCGCGGTCCTGCCGCCGGGGGCGGACGGCCTGGTCGTGGTTCACGGCGCGGGCGGAGCCGTCGTCGCCGATCCGCCAGAGGAACGCGTGCGAGGGTGCCGCGGCGAACACCGAGTCGGCGTGGCCGTCGCGGACCCGGGTGACGGCGGCGTCGAGGTCGGTCGGGTCGATGAACGGCGAGGTCGCCTGCAGGAACACGACGACGTCGGGCTCCTCGCCCGCGGCCGCGAGCGTGTCGAGGACGTGCAGCAGCGCGGACTCCGACGAGGCCTCGTCCCCGGCGAGCGCTGCCGGACGCCGGACGACCCGGGCACCGGCGGACACGGCCTCGGCCGCGATGGCGTCGCCGTCCGTCGAGACCACGACAGTGTCGATCGTCGTCGCTGCTCGGGCGGACTCGACCGCGCGCCGGACCAGGGAGCGCCCGGCGACGGGGCGGAGGTTCTTGCCCGGGATGCCCTTCGACCCCGCACGGGCCGGGACGACCGCGACGACGGAACCGGTGGGGCGCATGCTGGGGACGCTACGAAGCCGCGGTGTCGCGGAGGCGAACACCAGGCAGACGCGCGCCGAACCGTTCCGGAACCCGACCCGGCGGACGCACGCCGCGCCTCCCGGCGCTTCCACAGCGCTGCCAACGGATGCCGAAAGCCGACCCGGTGACGCTGGGACCATGCGCATCAGCTCCCGCACACCCGCCGTCCAGCGAGCACGGTGGGAACGTCCTGCTTTCTTCGGCCTGCTGCTCGTGACGGGCGTCCTGTACCTGGTGAACCTCGGGGTGAACGGGTACGCGAACGCGTTCTACTCGGCGGCCGTGCAGGCGGGGAGCCAGAGCTGGGAGGCGTTCTTCTACGGTTCCTCGGACGCGGGCAACTCGATCACGGTGGACAAGCCGCCGGCGTTCCTCTGGGTGATGGAGCTGTCCGTGCGCCTGTTCGGCCTCAACTCGTGGGCGATCCTCGTGCCGGAGGCCCTGATGGGCGTCGGGACCGTGGCACTGCTGTACGTCATCGTCCGGCGGCGGTTCTCCGCCGGGGCCGCGCTCGTCGCGGGCGCCGCTCTCGCGACGACCCCGGTCGCGACCCTGATGTTCCGCTTCAACAACCCGGACGCACTGCTCACCCTGCTCATGGTGCTGTCGCTCTGGCTCGTCCTGCGCGGTGTCGAGAGCGGGCGTCTGCGGTGGGTCGTCCTGGCCGGCGTGGCCGTCGGGATCGCCTTCCTGACGAAGCAGCTGCAGGGGTTCCTCATCCTGCCCGTGCTCGTCGGCGTGTACCTGTACTGCTCGTCGCTGCCGTTCGTGAAGCGCGTCGTGCACCTGCTGTGGGCGGCCCTCGCCGTGGTCGTCGCCGGCGGGTGGTGGGTCGCCGTGGTGGAACTCGTGCCGTCGTCGTCCCGCCCGTACATCGGCGGGTCGCAGACGAACTCGTTCCTCGAGCTGACCTTCGGGTACAACGGCCTCGGACGGGTCACGGGCGACGAGACCGGCAGCGTGACCGGGGGCGGCGGAATTGCCGGAGCCGGCTCCTGGGGCGCCACCGGGCTGCTGCGGCTGTTCGGGTCGGAGTTCGCCGGGCAGATCACCTGGCTCCTGCCCACCGCACTGGTCCTGCTCGTGGCGGCGCTCGTCGCGATCGGGTTCCGGCAGCGGACGCCGTCTGCTCGCTCCCGCCTCGCCACGGTCATCGCGCTGGGTGGGTCGCTGCTCGTGACCGGGCTGGTGTTCAGCTTCATGGGCGGGATCTTCCACCCGTACTACACGGTCGCGCTCGCGCCGTACATCGCCGGGCTCGTGGGCATCGGCGCTGGGGTGCTGTGGGAGCGGCGCGCGTCGTGGTGGTGGCGTGGGACGGCGGCGTTCGCGGTGGTCGTCACGGTGGTGTGGCAGTGGCACCTGCTGACGGCGGCGTCGGGCTGGCAGCCGTGGAGCCGGTGGGTGGTGCTCGTGGTCGGGGTGGTGACGGCGGCGGCGGTGCTGGTGCCGGTGCACGGCGGCGGGCTCGCGAGGTGGTCTCGTCCGGTCGGCAGCGTCGCGGTCGTCGGTGCGGTCGTCGGCGCGGTCGTCACGGCGCTGCTCGGACCGGCGGCGTACTCGATCGACACGGTGACGACCGCCCACACCGGGGCGCTGCCTTCGGCCGGACCGACCGTCGCCGGCGGCGGGATCGGTGGCGGCGGGTTTGGTGGCGGGGCCCGCGGTGGCGGTGGCGGCGGGTTCGGCGGTCCTGGAGGCGCGGGTGGCGTCGGCGGGACCGGCGGACCGGGTGGGACGGGCGCGGCCGGCGGGACCGGGACCGGGACCGGTGGGGCGGGCGCGGCCGGCGGGACCGGTGGGACCGGTGGCGGGACCGGGACCGGGACCGGGACCGGTGGCGGGACCGGGACGGGTCGTGCGGGTGGCGGCGGGTTCGGTGGTGCCGGGAGCCTGCTCGGCGGATCGACCGAGATCTCCTCGACGCTGCGGAAGGCGCTCCTGGAGGACGCCGACGACTACACCTGGGTCGCCGCCACCATCGGGTCGAACAGCGCCGCGACCTACCAGCTCGCCACGGGCGCCTCGGTGATGCCCATCGGCGGCTTCAACGGCTCGGACCCGTCGCCGACCCTCGCGGAGTTCCAGGCAGACGTCGCTGCCGGGAAGATCCACTACTTCATCGCCGGCAGCGTCGGGCAGTCGAACGGCGGCAGCGATGCGGCGTCGGCGATCTCCGAGTGGGTCGAGTCGACCTTCACCTCGTCGACGATCGGAGGCGTCACGGTCTACGACCTCACCGCGGGCTAGGGTCGACGAGTGCTCGGAGCCGACGACCCCCTGGACCCGGTGCCCCGTCGCGTCCTCGTCGCCGGCACCACGGGCGTCGGGAAGACCACCACGGCAGGGCGGATCGGCCGGGTCCTCGGGATCCCGCACACCGAGATCGACGCGCTCTACCACGGGCCCGGCTGGGTCCCGCGGGACACCTTCGTCGCCGACGTCGAGCGGTACACGAGCGAACCCGCGTGGGTGACGGAGTGGCAGTACACCTCCGTCCGGGCGATGCTGGCGAACCGTGCAGACACGCTCGTGTGGATCGACCTGCCGACTGCCCAGGCGCTCTGGCGGCTGCTGCGTCGGACGCTCCACCGTCGGTTCGGGCGCATCGAGATGTGGAACGGCAACGTCGAACCGTCGCTGTGGACGTTCTTCACCGATCGCGGCCACATCCTCCGCTGGGGCATCAGCACCCGGAACGTGACGCGTCGTCGGGTGCCCGAGCTCGTCGAGACCGCGCCGCACCTGCGCATCGTCCACCTCCAGTCGCAGCGGGATGTCGACCGGTTCGTGCAGCACCTCGGTGAGCGTCGCGGATAGAATCGGGGCCGTCCGCCTCCGTAGCTCAGTGGATAGAGCAGGTGGTTTCTACCCACCGTGCCGCGGGTTCGATTCCTGCCGGGGGCACACACGACGAAGGCCGCCGTCCATCGGGACGGCGGCCTTCGTGTCGTTCGGCGACTGCCTACTCGTCGTCGTCGGCAGCGCGGCGACGGAGCTCGCTCGCGCTGATCGGCTGCGTGTAGGGCGCTTCCGAGGTCTCGTTCGCATCGGCCGGCTCGGCGGGGCCGTCCGCGATGCGGGTCGGGATCGACCGGGTGTGTGCGGTGGTCGAGGCGTCGACACCGCGGGCGTCGGACTCCGTGGTGCGGTTGACGTGCGCGTCCGCCGAGGTCGGCTTGGCGACCGGCGGCGTCGCGCTCGCGTCGGGACCGGTCGTGTCCGCCCCGCGGGGCCCGCTGCTCCGGGGGTCCGTGGTGGGACGGTCGGTGCCGCGAGGGCTGCTCGGTCGGACGTCGTCGACCGCGTCGGCGTTGTCGGTGTCCCCGCCGGACGCGGTCGACTCGGTCGCCGAGCCGCGGGTGCCGGCGGGCGATGCCGGCGAACCCAGGGGCGCCCGGGTCGGGGTGGCGGCGCCGTCGCCGTACGCGCGGGTCGCGCCCTCGCCGTACGCGCGGGTCGCGCCGTCGCCGTACGCGCGCGTGGCGTTCGTGGCGTTCGTGGCGTTCGTGTCGGAGATCGGGGTCGTCCGGTTCGTGCTGGAGGTGTCCGAGATCGGCGTCGTCGCGTTCGGGTCGACCGGTGCGGCGCCGCCGCGGGTGACCGAGAAGCCTGCGCCCGCGGACGGGGCAGCAGTGGTGCCTGCCGCGGCGGCGCCGGTGCCGGGGGCTGCGGCGGCCGTGCTCGCCGGGGCGGGCGCGTTCGCCGGGGCGGGCCGGAGGGAGGTCGTCGTCGGCGTCGGGCGCTCGGCAGGGACCGCGGTGGTCGTACCGGCGTCCGTGGGTCGCGCGGGGGCGGCCTGGTCGGCGTTCCAGTCCTGCTGCCGCGTGATCAGCTCGGCGTCGGGGTCGGGCGAATCGAACTTCCAGCGCTCGAGGTCGCTCTTGAAGAGCTTGCGCGCCCGGTTCGGTCGTGCCTGCCACTCGAGGATGCGGTCACGGAACTCGGCGAGCGACTGCTCCGCCTGGAAGCTGAAGGTCGAGGAGTTCTTCTTGATGTCCGCGATCTCGTGCTGCGTCCAGTTGGCCGCGAGGGGCGCACCGGCGACGGGGAGCAGACGGAGTCGGATGTCGGCGTCCTCGGCGAGGTGGTCGGCGTACGCGCGCTCGTCGTGCCCGAGGGAACCCCAGGTCGCGGCCTTGCGTGCAGCCGAGACGATGCCCGCGACGGCGGCGTTCCGCGCTTCGCGTTCCTGCATCGCCACGACCCGCTTCGTCGCCCCGCGGCCGATGAGCGCCGCGATGACGCCCGCCACGACGATCGCGACGAACGGGATGAGCGCGCCGGAGATCACGCGCCAGCCGTTGTCGGACGAGATCCAGTCGGTCAGGTCGTTCCACCAGTCCATGCGCGCACCCTACTCACGAAACGGTCAGGCATCGGGGAGGTCGGGCGGTGTTCCGCGCATCCGACCGGACATGATTCCAATGTGGAACATCATGTCGTCCGGTGAGGCCGGATCAGCCCCAGCGCAGGCAGTCCACGGCGTCGTCGGCCGACCAGACGTTCGGGAGCTCGACGAAGCGTCGCTCGGTCGACACGTACCGACGGGCGCGGTAGGCGGTGCCCCCGGCGACGTCGACGCGGTCCACGTACCCGACGATCTCGCCGTTCGCCCGGGTCACGCGGCTGAGGTCGTCGCGGACGTCGAGGATCCGGAGGTCGCCGCGCGAGCGGGCCACGGGCGCGGTACGGATCCGGAAGACCGGTTCGTTCGTCGTCTGCATCGTGGTGCCTCCTGCTCGTCGTTGTGTCTCCGACGGTACGGCCGACCACCGACACGCCGAGTGCGCTCGGACGATCCGGGGAGCGTTGCCGGGGGCGTGCGCGTTGTGGAGGAGGCGTGCCCCGGTCGCGGCTCGCTCCGAGCGGGGAACGGTAGGTTGCGGCCATGACGACGTTCGTGCTCGCAGGTGGATGTTTCTGGTGTCTCGACGCCGTGTACCGCACGCTCCAGGGCGTGCAGGACGTGGCGTCCGGCTACGTCGGCGGCGAGGTCGAGAACCCCTCGTACGAGTCGGTGTGCACGGGGACGACCGGTCACGCCGAGGCCGTGGCGGTCACCTTCGACGAGACGGGGATCCCGGCCGACGTCATCCTCGACGTGTTCTTCACGCTGCACGACCCGCGGCAGCTGAACCGGCAGGGCGCCGATGTCGGCACGCAGTACCGCTCGGCGATGTTCCCGGCCGACGACGACCAGAAGGCCCTGTTCGAGCGGGCGATCGCGCGCGCCTCGGACATCTGGGACGGCGGCATCGTGACGACGATCGAACCGCTCGGTACCTTCTACCGTGCGGAGGAGTACCACCAGGACTTCTTCGCGAAGAACCCCGGTCAGGGCTACTGCCTCGCGGTGGCGCTGCCCAAGGTGAACAAGGTCCGCAAGGCCTACAGTCAGTACATCCTGGCGTCCTGAGACTCCGGACGTCGGGGCCACGAGGAGGTGGTCGAACGATGACGAACAACACCGGGACCTGGGTCGCGGTCGGACCAGCGGGAGCGGTCGGCAGCATCCACCGAGCAGACGGCGGGTTCCGCGTCGAGCTCTACGGTCGGAGCGCGGGCGGCGGGACGTACCCGTCGCTCGAGTCGGCGAAGGGCGCCGTGCACGCAGCGCTCGGCCCGTTGGCGGACCGACCCGAGTTCCGCGCGCACTGAACGCGCGGTGCCACGTCTCGACCAGGAGGCGCGGGGGACTCGTCCTCCACAACGCACCTGATCGAGTCATCCAGTCACAGATCGAGCCCCGGGTCGCTTGCGCGACCCGGGGCTCGATGACGATCGACGCATGAACGACACCATCACCGTCTGCGGGATCATCGCCACCGAGCCACGTCACCTCGTGACCGACACCGGCATCGCCATCACGAGCATGCGCCTCGCCTCACCGTCCCGACGCTGGGACCGGGCGACCTCGACCTGGACCAACGGCGCCACGAACTGGTACACCGTCACGGCCTTCCGATCGCTCGCGGCCAACGTGCACCGTTCCCTGAAGAAGGGCGACCGCATCGTCGTCACCGGGCGCATCCGCATCCGGACGTGGGAGCGGGACGGTCGCGGCGGCACCTCCGTCGAGATCGACGCCGAGGCACTCGGGCACGACCTCGCCTGGGGGATCAGCAACTGGGTGCGCGTCCCGCGGCACACGGGTGAGGCGACCGCGCCTCCGGGGAGCACCTCGGGCGTCCTGCCGAACGTCGACCCGCTCACCGGCGAGGTCGGCACGGCGGGCACGGACCGCACCCCCGTGCCGGGTGTCGACCCCGACCCGACGGAGCCGGACGTCCGCGAGGAGCTGCCCGACGGCGCCGAGGCCGCCCGCCACGCCGCGGCGGCGATCGGTCACGAGTTCGACGTCGTCGTGGGCGTTGACCCGGTGGTGGACGGGGACGAGCGTGCCGCGGCCTGAGCCGGTCCCCGTCCCCGCTCCCGGGCGCCTACCGCCAGTTCTGGGCGATCATCGCGATGCCCGCGACCTCGGTGGTGTCCCAGTTGCCGCCGCGGGGAAGCCCCGAGACCCGTCCGTCGATCGAGAAGCTCGCACCCTGGACCTTCGGGCTGTTCGTCTGCTTCGCCTTGAGCCCGTGGAACGAGAAGCTCGTGTTCCACGTGCCGGCGAGCCCCGTCCGACCGGACGAGTCGCCGACCTTGATCGAGATGTCGTTCACCTGCGAGTGCACGACGTCACCGTTGAGTCGGGCGTTCGCCTCGGCGTTGAAGAAGAGCCGACCGTCGAGGTTCAGGGCGATCGTGCCGACCGTGCGGTTGTTGAGGATGACCGACGCGACGTCGTTCTTGTACTAGCGCAGCCCGACCGACGTCTTGCTGTGCGAGGCGCCGCCCATATAGCCGTACGTGAACTTGCCGTTCTGCACCCGCTCCCAGATGAACCGGGGCTGCCCCTTGCTCACGGACGAGGCGGTGTCGGACTGGATCCCCACGGCGAACGCGTTGTTGTGGGCGTCGTGGACGTTGATGTACGACGAGTACCCGGTGCCCGAGCCGCTCTCGATGAGGTGCGCGGTGTACTGGACGTAGGGGTTGCCGCGCGGGACGGGCGACGCTGCCGAGGCAGCCGTCGCCGGGGCGAGCAGCGCGACGGTGAGCGCGGTGGCTCCCGCGAGGGGGAGCGCGAGACGGCGCAGACGCTTGGTGAACATGTCCTGATCCTCTCCGGTGGTCGATCGACCGTGCTCCCGGTGCGGAGCGGGGAAACGGTACGTCGAAGTCGGCGAGCGCAACAGCCCCCGTGCGTGATCCGGCGAACCGGCGAGCGGGCAGACGGACGCCCCGCACTGTCAGTACACTTGGCGCGATATGGCTGAGTACATCTACCAGATGGTCCGCGCCCGCAAGGCGGTCGGCGACAAGCTGATCCTCGACGACGTCACGATGTCGTTCCTCCCCGGCGCCAAGATCGGCGTCGTCGGGCCGAACGGTGCGGGCAAGTCGACGATCCTGAAGATCATGGCGGGTCTCGACCAGCCGTCCAACGGCGAGGCGAAGCTCACCCCGGGCTTCACCGTCGGCATCCTCATGCAGGAGCCCGAGCTCGACGAGTCGAAGACGGTGCTCGAGAACGTGCAGGAAGGCGTCGGCGAGATCCACGCGAAGATCACGCGCTTCAACGAGATCTCCGCGCAGATGGCCGAGCCGGACGCCGACTTCGACGCGCTCCTCGCCGAGATGGGCACCCTGCAGGAGGACATCGACGCGGCGGACGCGTGGGACCTCGACTCGCAGCTCGAGCAGGCCATGGCCGCGCTCCAGTGCCCCCCGGGGGACGAGCTCGTCACGCACCTGTCCGGTGGTGAGAAGCGTCGTGTGGCGCTCTGCAAGCTGCTGCTCCAGAAGCCGGACCTGCTCCTCCTCGACGAGCCCACCAACCACCTCGACGCCGAGTCCGTCCTCTGGCTCGAGCAGCACCTGCAGCAGTACCACGGTGCCGTCCTGGCCGTGACCCACGACCGGTACTTCCTCGACCACGTCGCGCAGTGGATCGCCGAGGTCGACCGCGGTCGTCTCTACCCGTACGAGGGCAACTACTCGACCTACCTCGAGAAGAAGCGCGCCCGGCTCGAGGTCCAGGGCAAGAAGGACGCCAAGCTCGCGAAGCGTCTTTCCTCGGAGCTCGACTGGGTCCGCAGCAACACGAAGGGCCGCCAGGCGAAGTCCAAGGCCCGTCTCGCCCGCTACGAGGAGATGGTCACCGAGGCCGAGCGCACGCGCAAGCTCGACTTCGAGGAGATCGTCATCCCCGTCGGCCCGCGCCTGGGCTCGCAGGTCATCGACGCCGAGAAGCTGCACAAGCAGTTCGGCGAGCGCATCATCATCGACGACCTGTCCTTCACGCTGCCCCGCAACGGCATCGTCGGCGTGATCGGCCCGAACGGCGTCGGCAAGACCACGCTGTTCAAGACGATCGTCGGCCTCGAGCCGCTCGACGGCGGCACGTTGAAGATCGGCGACACGGTCGACATCTCCTACGTCGACCAGAGCCGTGGTGGCATTGACCCGAACAAGAACCTGTGGGAGGTCGTGTCCGACGGACTCGACTACATCCAGGTCGGCAAGACCGAGATCCCGTCGCGTGCGTACGTGTCGCAGTTCGGGTTCAAGGGTCCGGACCAGCAGAAGAAGGCCGGGGTGCTCTCCGGTGGTGAGCGCAACCGTCTGAACCTGGCGCTGACGCTCAAGCAGGGCGGCAACCTGCTGCTCCTCGACGAGCCGACGAACGACCTCGACGTCGAGACCCTCGGCAGCCTCGAGAACGCGCTGCTCGAGTACCCGGGTTGTGCCGTGGTCATCACGCACGACCGGTGGTTCCTCGACCGCATCGCGACGCACATCCTCGCGTGGGAAGGCCTGAACGAGGACGGCACGCCGAACTGGTACTGGTTCGAGGGCAACTTCGAGGCGTACGAGGAGAACAAGATCGAGCGGCTCGGCGCCGACGCGGCGAAGCCGGGTCGGGCGACCTACCGCAAGCTCACCCGCGACTGACCGTGGCGCGGTTGCACGCTCCGGTCCGCATGCGGTGGAGCGACATCGACGCCTACGGTCACGTCAACAACTCCGCGATGCTGCGCCTCCTGGAAGAGGCGCGCATCGTGGGGTTCTGGGGACCCGACCCGGAAGAGCGCGCTCCGGACGGGTCGGTCCCGGAGCCGATCATCGACGGGCGGCCGGGTTCCGGCACCATGACCGTGATCGCGGCGCAGCGCCTCGAGTACCTCGCGTCGATCCCGTACCTGCGGCAGCCGCTCGACATCCAGATGTGGATCGGGCGGCTCGGCGGCGCGAGCATCGACGTCTCGTACGAGGTCTGGTCGCCGGTCGGCCACGAACCCGCGGTGCTGTACACCCGGGCGACGACCGCGCTCGTGATGGTCGACGCCGTCAGCAACCGTCCGCGTCGGCTGACCGAGGCCGAGCGGGACGCGTGCGCCGCCTACGTCGAAGCCCCGGTGGAGTTCTCCCGCCCGTAGGACGGACCGCAGCACCGTCGGCCGGGTCAGCGCGGGACGCGCATCATCCCCTCCTGCGCGACCGATGCCAGCAGCCGTCCGTCCGGCGAGAACATCCGCCCGAACGCGAGTCCCCGACCGCCCTGCGCGCTCGGGGACTGCTGCGTGTAGAGCACCCACTCGTCGGCCCGGCCGTCACGGTGCCACCACATCGCGTGGTCGAGGCTCGCGCTCTTCACACCGGGGGTGCCCCAGGCCACCCCGTGACGCCGCATGATCGGCTCGAGGATGGACAGGTCGCTCGCGTAGGCGAGGACGGCACGGTGCAGCGCCGGGTCGGCGGGGAGGTCGCCATCGACCCGGAACCACACCGCCTGGTGGGCGATGTGCTCGCCCTGGACGTCGACGAACACCGGGCCCTCGACGTGCCGCAGGTCGATGGAGCGTTCGGCCCACGCCCGAGCGACCGGGTGGTCGATGGCCGACAGGATCGACGCGGCCGACGGCAGGGACTCCGGTTCGGGCACGTCGACGGGGAACGGGTCCTGGTGCTCGACGCCGACGTCCGGGCGCTGGAACGAGGCGATCATCGAGAAGATCGGCACACCGCGCTGGTAGGCCTGCACCCGCCGCGCGGCGAACGACCGCCCGTCGTGGATGCGTTCGACACCGAAGGTGATCGGGACGTCGATGTCGCCGGGGCGGAGGAAGTAGCCGTGCATCGAGTGGATGTCGCGGTCCTCGATGGTGGCCTGCGCGGCGACGATGCACTGCGCGAGCACCTGCCCGCCGAACACCCGGCCGCCGGGGGACCAGTGGCTCGCGCCGGTGAGGATGGTCTCGCCGGTGCTCGCGCCGGTGTCCTCGAGTCTGAGGGTCCGCAGGAAGTCCGGTTCGCCGTTCACACCGAGCAGTCTACGAACGCCCCGGCGCCGAGCCGTGCCCGGTAGGCTGCTGGGTGACATGGGCACCTCGTTCACGCTTCCCGACGCAGCCTCCCTCGGGGACCTGCGCACCTACCTCGGACGGGCCGCCCGCATCGAGGACGGCTCCGTCCGACTCATCGCGGACTCCGGCGTCCTCGCGGTCTACACCGCGATCCTCTACCCGCTCGGGCTGCTCGACGAACTGCCGACGGTCCTCGGCCTGCGGACGTTCTCGCTCGCGCAGCCGGCGACCGTCGACGCGGTCGTCCCGCTGGCCTCGCTGCAGGAACGCCTGCGGCTGCTCGCCGACGCGCACGACGCCGAGCACGCCGACGGCGCCGACCCCACCCGGGCGACCCCGATCGAGGTGGAACTCCCGCTCGAGGTCCACACCGTCACCTGGGCAGCGATCTCTCCGCCCCGCGGTGGCTGGGTCCCGCTGCCCGACGTCTCGCCGGAGCTCCTCCGCCGTGCCGCACGCGACGGCATCGCCGAGGTCGCCGACGCCGTCCCGACGAACGCCGGCGAGGCCATCGTCCGCAAGGTCCGATCAGAGGTCTGGGGCCGTCCGGTCGCGGGCATCGAGCACGTCCCCGCCGGTGCGGGCTTCGCGGGGGAGAGCCTCGGCTTCCTCGGCCACGACCCGGTGCGGCTCTTCGAGACCGGCCCGTGGAGCCGCCTGACCACCTCGCGCGGGCACGTGCTCGTCAAGCGTCGCGCCTGGACCCTCAACTCGTAGGCAGCCGGTTCCCGGACCGGGCGTGGTTGGCTGGCTCCATGCACGTCTTCCTCACCGGCGCGTCCGGGTACATCGGTTCCTCGGTCCTCCGCGCACTCGTCGCCCACGAGCACGAGGTCACCGCCCTCGTCCGCACGGACGAGAAGGCACAGGCGGTCCGCGACGCGGGTGGCCGCGCCCTCGTCGGTGACGTCACCGACACCGACGTCGTCCGCCGGCTCGCACACGAGGCGGACGCCGTCGTGCACACGGCCTCGGCCCAGGGCATCGACGCGGACTTCATCGCGACCGTGCTCGCGGCGCTCGAGGGCACCCTGAAGCCGTTCGTGCACACCGGCGGGATCTTCACCTTCGGCGACTCGACCGACATCTCCGAGCAGTCGCCGCTGTCGCCGCCGGCACTCACCGCCTGGCGCGTGCCGAACGAGGCGACGGTGCGGGCGAGCAGCGTCCGGACGACGATCATCGCTCCCGGCATCGTGTACGGCCGCGGCGCCGGCATCCCCGCGATGTTCGTCGGGGACGGCGAGCACGAGGTCCGACTCGTCGGTGACGGTTCGCAGCGCTGGACGACGGTGCACACCGACGACCTCGGCGAGCTCTACGTCCTCGCCCTGCACCACGGTGAGCAGGACGGCTACGTCGTCGCGGCCACCGGGGACAATCCGACGGTCCGCGAGATCGCGGAGGCGGGAGCGCACGGTTCGCCGATCGTGGCCGAGAGCGTCGACGCCAGCCGCGAGCGCCTCGGCACCGAGTACGCCGACGCGCTGCTGCTCCACCAGGAGGCCTCGGGTGCCCATGCGCGCAGCGCGTTCGGGTGGAACCCGACCCGGCCCCCGCTCGTCGAGGACCTCGCCGACGGCTCCTACGTCCGCTGACGCGACCGGTGACGGACTGGAGGCGCGGCGCCAGCTGGCACCGCGCCTCCAGTCCGTCAGCCGCGCACGTCCGTCAGTCGAACGTGTTCGTCATGGCGTGTGCCGCCCGGTCGAGGTAGGCCCAGAGCTCTGCCTCGTCGAGGGGCGCGAGCTGGAGGGACTCGACCGCCTCGCGCATGTGGTGGAGCCAACGCTCACGGGCCTCGGACGTGATCTGGAACGGCATGTGCCGCATCCGCAGACGGGGGTGCCCGCGTTCCTCGCTGTAGGTCCCCGGGCCGCCCCAGTACTGCTGCAGGAAGGCCGAGAGACGCCAGATCGCCCCCTCGAGGTCGTCCGCCGGGTACATCGGCCAGATGACGTCGTCCTGCTGCACGCCCTCGTAGAAGCGCCGGACGAGCCGGTCGAAGGTGGGCGCGCCGCCGATGCGCTCGAAGAGGGAGCCGGTGGCCGAGACGCCGTGCTCGCCGACCCGCAGCGTGATCGGCTGTGCGGGCGGGGTGGGGTCTGTCATCGCGGGTCCTTCCCGGCGTCGGGGTCGTCGGTCCGGATCGGCTGACCGAGGACGTTCTTGCGGCCGCGTCGGGGCTTGGTCGGCGCCGGCGTGGGCTGGGTCCGCACGGTGCGGAGACCGTTGATCGAGGTCGCGTTCTCCCACCCGGCGGGCATGATCATCGCCATCGCGGGCAGGGTCACGCCGAGTTCGTCGACGGCGTGCTTCAGTCGGACGCGGAGCTCGCGGCCGACGACGTCGAGCTCGGACGCCCGCGTCTTCACGACGAGCCGGAACACCATGCCGGCGTCCGTGATCGACTGCAGGCCCCAGATCTCCGGCTTCTCGACGATGCGTTGGCGCCACCGGGGCTCCTGCGACATCGTGACCGCGGCCTTGAGGAGGGCGTCCTGCACGGCGTCGATGTCGGTGTCGTACGGGACCGTGATGTCGACGAGGACGCGCGACCAGCCCTGCGAGAGGTTGCCGACGCGCAGGATCTGCCCGTTCGGCACGAACCAGAGGATGCCGTTCACGTCGCGGATCTGCATGACCCGCAGCCCGACGTTCTCGACGACGCCGGTGGCCTGGCCGGTGTCGACGACGTCGCCGACGCCGGCCTGGTCCTCGAGGATCATGAACACGCCCGAGAGCAGGTCACGCACGATGCTCTGTGCGCCGACCGCGAGCCCTGCGGCGACGAGCGAGGCGCCACCGACGATCCCGACGGCCGCGTTCGGGATGACGAGCGGGATGATGACGACGAGTGCGAGCACGACGACGATCACCGTCGCGAGGTTCTCGAGCACGCTGCCGAGCGTGCGGGTGCGCTGGACGACGCGGGCGGTCTGGATCGGCGAGGCGATGAGTGCCTGCGTGTCGGTCGCGCCCTGACGCTTCTTCACGCCGTTCACGACGCGGTCGACGACGCCCTTGATCGAGTGCCGCAGGATGATCCGCAGGACCAGCGCGGCGAGGATCGTGATGACGATCGTGATCGGGACGTGCCAGGTGGCGACGAACTCGCCGAACGTCTGCGAGACGGCCTCTGCCGGGCCTGACGGGGTCGGGGAGGGAACTGCAACCAAGGTCATGATCCGGTCGATGCTAGAGGGCGGGGCCCTGGTGTCCGCTGGGGAACGCCAGGACCCCGCCGATCCTCATCCGAGACTCAGGCGTCCGCCGCCTGGACCCGCAGGGCACGCTCGGTCCCCGCCAGGCTCTCGGACACGATGCGACGCAGCGCCGGGGTCTCCGGGTGCGCCTCGAGCCACGCGGCCGCGGCGTCCCGCAGCTCGGCCGACGCGAGCGGCGCCGGGTAGAGCCCCGAGACGATGGTGTCGGCCATGTGGTAGCTGCGCTCGGCCCAGATGCGCGTGAGCACGTCGAAGTACTTCGGGACGAGCCCCTCGAGCACGACCGGGCTGTTCACGTGCTGGTACCCGACCGTGGTCTGGCGCACGATCGCGTTGGGCAGCTCGGACGAGTCCACGAGCGACGAGAACGCGGCGAGCTTGCCCTCGGCCGTCGGGATCGTCGCACGGGCACGCGCGGCGGCCTGCTCACCCGACGCGGTCTTGTCCGCAGCGAGCTCGGCGTCGACCTCGGCTCCGGAGGCGGCACCCGCGAGCACGAGGCCCTCGAGCAGCTCCCAGCGCAGGTCGGTGTCGATCTCGAGCCCGTTCAGCGTCGCCGAACCGTCGCGCAGGCCGCTCAGGGTGGCCACGTGCTCGGGCGTGGAGGCGATCTGCGCGAAGAACTTCACGAACTGGAACTGCGCGTCGGAACCGGCCTCGGCGCTCGACGCGAGGTTCCAGAGCGTGTCGCCGACGGTGCGCACGGTCTGGTCGACCTTCGCCGGCGCGACGTAGTTGCGCGCGGTCAGGAGCAGCTGCGAGAGCGTCGTGCGGATCGTGGTCGACTCGGTCTCGGTGGCGATGTTGCCGAGCACCAGGCGGACGTAGTCGCTGGCGGGCGACTCGGCGTCGCGCGTGGCGTCCCACATCGCGCCCCACACGATCGAGCGGGCGAGCGGGTTCGCGATCGAGGCGAGGTGCTCGATGGCGGTCCGGCGCGAGTGCTCGTCGAGACGGATCTTGGCGTAGGCGAGGTCGTCGTCGTTGAGGAGCACGAGGTCGCCGCGCTGCACGCCGACGAGCTCCGGGACCTCGGTGCGCGCACCGTCGACGTCGATCTCGACGCGGTGCACGCGCTCGAGTTTGCCGCCGGAGGACGCGGTGTCGGCGCCGAACGGTGCGTCCGCGTCCTGCGTGACGGCGTAGACGCCGATCGCCAGGCGGTGCGGACGGAGCGTCGGGTAGTCGGCCGGCGCTTCCTGCAGCACGGCGAACGACGTGATCGCGCCGGACTCGTCGACCTCGATCTCCGGGCGGAGCGTGTTCACCCCGGCGGTCTCGAGCCAGGCCTTCGACCACTCGGAGAGGTCACGGCCGCTGGTGGCCTCGAGCTCGACGAGCAGGTCGCGCAGCTCGGTGTTCGAGTGGTGGTGCTTCTTGAAGTACGCCGAGACGCCCGCGAAGAACGCGTCGATGCCGACCCACGCCACGAGCTGCTTCAGGACGGAGCCGCCCTTGGCGTACGTGATGCCGTCGAAGTTGACCTGGACGTCCTCGAGGTCGTTGATCGTCGCGACGATCGGGTGCGTCGAGGGGAGCTGGTCCTGGCGGTAGGCCCAGGACTTCTCCATCGCCTGGAACGTGGTCCACGCCTCGGTCCACTCGGTGGCCTCGGCCGTGGCGATCGTCGAAGCCCACTCGGCGAAGGACTCGTTGAGCCACAGGTCGTTCCACCACTTCATGGTGACGAGGTCGCCGAACCACATGTGGGCGAGCTCGTGCAGGATCGTGACGACCCGGCGCTCCTTGATGGCGTCGGTCACCTTCGACCGGAAGACGTAGGTCTCCGTGAAGGTGACTGCCCCGGCGTTCTCCATCGCGCCGGCGTTGAACTCCGGCACGAACAGCTGGTCGTACTTCTCGAAGGGGTACGGGACGTCGAACTTCTCCTCGTAGTAGGCGAAGCCCTTCTTCGTGGTCTCGAAGACGTACTCGGGGTCGAGGTACTCGGCCAGCGACTTCCGCGCGAAGACGCCGAGCGGGATGGTCCGGCCGTCGCGGCTCGTCAGCTCGTCTCGAACGACCTCGTACGGGCCGGCCACGAGCGCGGTGATGTAGCTCGAGATCTTCGCCGTCGGGGGGAAGGCCCACGTGGCGATGTCGCCGTCGACGTGCGGCTCGGGCGTGGTGGAGTTCGAGACGACCTGCCACCGGGACGGCGCCGTCACGGTGAAGGTGAACTCGGCCTTGAGGTCGGGCTGCTCGAACACGGCGAACATGCGACGCGAGTCGGGCACCTCGAACTGGGAGTACAGGTACACCTCGTCGTCGACCGGGTCGACGAAGCGGTGCAGGCCCTCGCCCGTGTTCGTGTAGAGCGCGTCGCTGACGACCACGAGCTCGTTCTGCTCCTGCAGGCCGTCGAGCTGGATGCGGACCCCGTCGTTCACGGCGGCGACGTCGAGCGCCGTGCCGTTCAGCGTGATCGAGTGCACCGACTTCGTGATGGCGTCGATGAACGTGGACGCACCGGCGGTGGCGGTGAAGCGCACCCGCGTGGTGCTGCCGAACGTCTCGGCGCCGCGGGTCAGGTCGAGCTCGACGTCGTACGTCTGCACGTCGACGATCGCGGCACGTTCCTGGGCTTCGATTCGGGTGAGGTTCTCTCCGGGCACGGACGCTCCATCTTCGCGGTTGCACACGGACGGTCCTTGTCCGCGTGAGGGGGGTCCCGGCACGGCGTCGTGCACCGGCGGGACGGTCGCCTCCAGCCTAGCGAGCACGCGTACGCTCGCATCCGTGACCGACACGACTGTGGACAAGACGACCGCCGACCGCACCGCTGTGGAGTTCTGGTTCGACCCGAACTGCCCCTGGGCCTGGATGACGAGCCGCTGGGTCGGCGAGGTCGCCCGGCACCGCGACCTCGACGTCACCTGGAACGTGATGAGCCTGTTCGTCCTCAACGAGGACCAGGACGTCCCGGACACCTACCGCGAGCGGCTCGTGGCCGGGCAGGTCTACCCGCGCATCGTGACCGCGGCACGGCTCCGCCTCGGCCAGGAGATCGTCAAGCCGCTCTACGACGCGCTCGGCGAGCACATCCACCACCGCCAGGAGCAGGACCCGGAGCAGGTCGTGCCGGCGGTGCTCGCGGAGCTCGGCCTCGACGCCGACCTGCTCGAGTACGCCTGGACGGACGAGGTCGACCAGGCCGTCCGCGCCAGCCACCAGGACGGCATCGACCGGGTCGGCCAGGACGTCGGCACGCCGGTCATCGCCGTCGAGGGCACCGCCTTCTTCGGCCCGGTCATCTCGCCTGCGCCGAAGGGCCACGAGGCGCTCGACCTCTGGGACGGCGTCGTCGCGGTCGCCAAGTACCCGGGCTTCTTCGAGCTCAAGCGCTCGCGGACCGTCGGACCGATCTTCGACACCACCGACTGACGTCGGCCCGGCGGCGCCGTCACCCGGCGCGGATGGTCGCCGCACAACCGGAGTGCACCCGAACCACGACAACGTCCGGTTCGGATGCACTTTGGTTGCGCGCGGGGGCCAGGAGGCGCGGCGCGCGTCCGCCCCGCCGGCCCGGCTCAGGCGAGCGGCAGCCGCATGAGCGTCAGGTCGAGCCAGCGGTCGAACTTGCGTCCGACCTCGGGCACGACGGCGACCGTGTCGAACCCGAGCTTGGTGTGCAGCGCGATCGACCCGGCGTTCTCGCTGCAGATCCCCGCCATCAGGACGTGCCGCCCCTCCGCCCGTGCCCGTGCGACGAGGGCGTCCATGAGCACGGTCGCGATGCCCCGCCCGCGGAACGCCTCGACGACGTAGACGCTGTGCTCCACCGTCAGCCGGTACCCCTGGTGCGGCCGCCACTGCGAGTACGTCGCGTAGCCGGCGACCTGTCCGCCGACCTCGGCGACGAGGACCGGGTAGCCGTCGGCGCGACGCTCGGCGAGCCAACCGTCGAAGTACGAGCGCGGGTGTGGCTCCTCCTGCCAGATGGCGGTGGAGTGCAGGACGGCGTCGACGTGCAGCGCGTGGACGACGTCGAGGTCGCGCGGCTCGCACTCCCGGACGGTGACCGGACCCGACCCGTTCGTCGCATATGCTGTCGTCATGTCTCACATCGTAGACGCACCGGAGTCGGAACCGGAAACGGCGGACGACGCCGACCAACGACGGCTCGGCGAGCGCCTGCAGCGCCTCCGCACGGAGCGGAAGTGGAGCCTCACCGAGCTCGCCGAGGAGTCCGGGGTCTCCCGCGCCATGATCAACCGCGTCGAACGCGGGGTGTCGAGCCCGACGGCGACCATCCTCGGGCGGCTGTCGGGAGCGTTCGGGCTCACGGTCTCACAGCTCCTCGACGAGTCCCTCGACCACGAGGTGCCCCGGGCGACCGATCCCGACGACGCGCGGGGCGTCCAGCGCGGCGCGACCGCCGATTCCTGGACCGATCCCGAGACCGGGTACCGGCGTCGACCGGTCTCGAGTGCTGCCTTCCCCGCGGACGTCACCGAGGTGCGCCTCCCGTCCGGCCGCGAAGTGGCCTACCCGGCGTCCGCGTACGCGTTCCTGCGCCACTGCATCTGGGTGGTCGACGGCGTGCTCGAACTCGTCGTCGGCGGCGAGCCGACGCGGCTCGCCGCGGGGGACCGCATCGAGCTCGGGGACCCTGCCGACGTCGTCTACCGGAACCCGGGCGAGGAGCCCACGCGGTACGTCGTGGTCGTGGTCCGGGGGCAGTAGTCGCAGGAATAGGATCGATCCCATGCGCATCCACCTCGGAACGGACCACGCCGGCCTCGAGTTCAACAAGACCCTCGCCACCCACCTGACGGAGGCCGGGCACGAGGTGGTGGACCACGGTCCGACCGAGTACGACGCGCTCGACGACTACCCCTCGTTCTGCATCAACGCCGCGCACGCCGTGGTGCAGGACCAGCGTGCGGGCGTCCAGGCGCTCGGTGTCGTGTTCGGGGGATCCGGCAACGGCGAGCAGATCGCCGCGAACAAGGTCGAGGGCGTCCGCGCCGCGCTCGTGTGGAACGAGTCCACCGCGCTCCTCGCCCGCCAGCACAACGACGCCAACGTCATCTCGATCGGCGCCCGCCAGCACACCGAGGACGAAGCGATCCGGTTCGTCGACCTGTTCATCGCCGAGCCGTTCTCGGGCGAGGAGCGTCACGCCCGCCGCATCGCGCAGCTCGCCGAGTACGAGACCACCGGCCTGATCGCCGGCAAGCAGATCGACCAGTAAGGCCGAGTAGACAAGAGCAATGCCCGAGGGTCACTCCGTCCACCGCATCGCCAACCAGTTCACCCGGCACTTCGTCGGCAAACGCTGCGAGGTGTCGAGTCCGCAGGGACGGTTCGCCGCCGGCGCCGCCCAGCTCGACGGCACGCGCATGGTCGCTGCCCGGGCCGTCGGCAAGCAGATGTTCCTCGAGTTCGAGGGCGATCTGTTCCTGCGGGTCCACCTCGGCCTCTACGGGGCGTGGGACTTCGCGGGGGACCTCTCCACCGCCGGGGCACTGTCGGACGACGACGGCGAGGAGTCCCTGACGTCGATCGGTGCTCCCCGTCTCGCCCGCTACCGGATGGCCGAGCAGGAGAAGGTCGAGGACCCGATCGAGGCGTTCCCGCCGGACCCCGTCGGACAGGTGCGCGTGCGGCTGCTCACCGAGGACACCGTCGCCGACCTGCGCGGCCCGACGGCGTGCGTCGTCGAGGACCCGGCCGGCGTGCAGAAGGCGCTCGACAAGCTCGGCCCGGACCCGATCAACGACGACGGGCCCGAGGCCGAGAAGACCTTCGTCGACAACGTCCGGAAGCGGAACGTCGCGATCGGGCAGCTGCTCATGGACCAGGCCGTCGTGAGCGGCATCGGCAACATCTACCGCGCCGAGCTGCTGTTCCGGCAGCGCATCGATCCGTACAAGCCGGGCAAACAGCTCACCGTCAAGCAGGCGAAGGCGCTCTGGCACGACTGGTCGAAGCTCCTGCACGAGGGCGTCCGCGACGGCCTCATGCTGACCATGGACGGCCTGTCGAAGAGCGAGCACGCGAAGGCCGTCCGGTCCCGGAAGGACCGGCACTGGGTGTACCACCGTCAGGGCGAACCCTGCCGGGTGTGCGGCACCGAGATCCGGATGGCCGACATGGCCGGCCGCAAGCTCTACTGGTGCCCGAAGGACCAGAAGTAGCGCCGGTCACACGTCGCGGTACGTGAACCGTCCGGCGATCGCGGTCGCCAGCACCCGTACTCGCCGGAGCGGCCCGGACCCGGTCGCCGCGAGCGGGTCCGCCTCGAGCAGCACGAGGTCCGCGACGTCGCCGACGGCCACCCCGACCCGACCGCCCTCGGTCGACCCGCGCCAGGCCGTCAGCACGCCGAGGCGTTCGGCCGGGTGCCACGGCTCGCGGCCGTCCCGGTCGCGTCCGACGGCCGCGGCCATCGACACCCACGGGTCGAGCGGCGCGACCGGCGCGTCCGAGCCGAGCAGCAGCCGGGCACCGGCACGGTCGAGGGACGCGAACGGGAACGCCCGCTCGGTCATCCCGGCCCAGTAGCGGTCGGCGATGTCGCGGTCGTCCATCGCGTGCTCGGGCTGCACCGACGCGGCCACCCCGAGCCGTGCGAACCGCTCCAGGTCGGTGTCCGCCAGCAACTGCGCGTGCTCGATCGTGCCGCGTGCGCCCACCGCCTCGAAGACGTCGAGCGCGAGGGTGTTCGCCCGGTCGCCGATCGCGTGCACCGCGGGGACGAGTCCGGCGTCGACCGCCCGACGGACCATCGCCACGAGGTCGTCGAACGACCACACGAGCACGCCGTCGCCGGAGGCCGTCGCCGCCGTCCGGGTGCCGAGCGAGCCGTCGGTGATCACCTTGAACGGGCCCGTCCGGACGAGCCCGCGGGTGCCCTCGACCACGTCGCCGGTGCGGAGTCCCCGACGGATCGCGGCGTCGAGGTCGGCCGGGTAGACCCCCGAGTCGACGCGAAGGCCGTCCGTGCCGGCCTGCACACGGCGGGTCCAGCGGTCGAGTCCGAAGGTCATCTCGAGGTCGGTCACCCGGGTCACGCCGCGGGCGGCGGACGCCTCGACGGCGTCGGCGACGAAGCCGTCGAGCACCTCGTCCGGCACGTGGGAGAGCGCGCCGGTCACGTCGAACGCGTCCTGCTCGCGGAGCACCCCGTCGTCGCCGGCGACGAGCGGGCGGCCGACGATGCCGGAGAAGTGCTCCAGCGCAGCGGCGTTGCACCAGACGGCGTGCAGGTCACCGCTGATGACGACGATCGGGAGGCGCGGCTCGATCCGGTCGAGCAGCGCACGTCGTGCAGGGCGGGGCCACATCCCGTCGCGGTAGCCGTGGCCGATCAGGACGCGGTCCGCCACCCCGGTGCGTGCCACCTCCGCCAGCAGGTCGGCGGTCGCCTCCGCCGAGTCGCAGGCCGACACGTCGACGCGACGGCGGACGAGGGCCCACTGGTCGAAGTGCACGTGGTGGTCGACGAGCCCGGGACCGAGCCAGGCGCCGGCCGTCTCGACGACGTCGGTGTCGGCGTCCGTGGGGTCGAGCGTGCCGGCCGGCGCGATCGCGGTGACCAGCCCGTCGACGATCCGGACGTCGGACGGGGCGCCGGACGTGCCCACCCGTCGGACGGTGCGGAGCAGGATCTCCTTCACCGCGCCTCCTGGGCCGCCGCGCGTGCCGCGTGGGCGCGCTCCATCTCGTCGGCGAGTGCCGGCGAGGCGTACGGACCGTCGCCGCGCAGCCCCGCGACGATCCGGTCCACCACCTCCGGTGCCTTGTTCTGGGAGAGCTTCGCGCGGGCGTCGAACCGGCTGACGCGGATGCGGATCCCGACGGTGCCCTTCGCCATCCGGCGTGCCGTCTCCTCGTCGACCTCGAGGGAGACCGGCTCGGGCATCACCCGCTCGAAGTGGTCGACGAGTTCGCCGAGGACGCGGAAGTTCTCCTCGTCGGACAGGATCTCCGGCGTGCCCCAGCAGTGCGCCGTCACGTGGTTCCAGGTCGGCACGAACTGCTCCGGCGGGTACCAGGCGGGCGAGACGTAGCCGTGCGGGCCCTGGAACACGACGAGCACCTCGTGTCGACCGAGTTCGTGGGCCACCTCGTCCGGGCGGCCGACGTGCGACACCAGGACGAGCTCGTCGGGGTCGGCAGCGCCGCCCGGGGCGGGCGTCTCGAGCAGGAACGGGTAGTGCGACGCGACCAGCCCGGCCTCGGTGTGCGAGACGATCGTCGCCCACGGGTTGCCCCCGATGAGGCGTCGCACCTCGTCGACGTCGGTCATCAGGAAGTGCGGTGTGTGTCGCATGCCCGCCAGCGTGGCACATGCGAGGGTGGAGGGCATGTCGAACCGCGCTGCGTACGAGACCGTCCTGCCCTACGTCCGCGAGTGGATCGCGTACAAGGTGTGGCAACTCCGGATCCCCGGCGTGCAGGTCGCGATCGGCTACGACGACGAGGTCCTCCTCGACGAGGCCTGGGGCTACGCCGACGTCGAGGCCGGCCGGCGCCTCAGGACGACGGACCTGTTCCGCATCGCCTCGCACTCGAAGACCTTCACCGCGACCGCGCTCCTGCAGCTCGCCGAGCGGGGCTCACTCCGGCTCGACGACACGGTCGGCACGTACGTCCCCGCACTCGTCGACGGCGGCTCGCCCCTCGCCGACGCGACCCTCCGCGAGCTCATGGAGATGGGCGCCGGGGTCATCCGGGACGGCCACGACGGCGACTACTGGTCGCAGCTGCGCCCCTTCCCGGACGAACAGGAGCTCCTCGCGCTCGTCCTCGACCGGGGCCAGAAGGTCCCCGCAGGCTCGTCGTTCAACTACTCGAACCTCGGGTACTCGCTGCTCGGACTCGTCATCGCGGCGGTCTCCGGGCAGTCCTACGGCGACTTCGTCCGCGAGTCGATCACCGAGCCGTTGGGGCTGCGGAACACCGGTCCCGACTGGGACCCCGCCCGCGCGGACGACTTCGTGGTCGGCTACTCCGGGGTCCACACCGCGCGCACCCGGCACCGCCTCGAACACGTCGACACGCGAGCGATGGCTGCGGCGACGGGGTTCCACGGCACGGCGTCCGACCTCGTCCGGTACTTCTCGCAGCACGTCATCGGCCACGGCACCCTGCTCGACGACCACTCGAAGCGGCTCGCCCAGCGGAAGGCGTGGAGCGCCACGGAGGACCCGGCGGCCCGCGGGTACGGCGCCGGGTTCATCGTCGACCGGATCGGCGGGCGAGAGGTCCGCGGCCACTCCGGCGGGTTCCCCGGGCACATCACGCAGTCGCTGTTCGACCCCGCGTCCGGGCTCGTCGTCTCCGTGCTGACGAGCGCGGCGGCCGGCCCCGCGACGCTCATCGCCACCGCCATCGTGCAGTTCCTCGACGCAGCGGCCGACGCGGACGCCCCGGGCACCCCGGTGCCGGCCGACGTCGACACGAGCACGTTCACCGGCCGGTTCGCGAACCCCTGGGGTGTGAGCGACATCGCCCGGATCGGTGACCGGCTCGTCGAGGTCGACCCGTCCGCACCCGAGCCGCTCGTCACCCCGACGCGGCTCGAGGTCGTCGACGCGGACACGCTCCGGATGACCCACGGCAACCGGTTCGGGTCGATCGACGAGGACGTGACGTACCGCCGCGACGCCGACGGCTCCGTGCTGTCGATCCGGGCCGGCGGCGGCATGACGTCGGAGCCGTGGGCGATCCCGGAGGAGACGCCGGAGGTCGCCGCGGGTCTGGTCTGAGCGGGGGACCGGTCCGGGTCAGCGGACCTCGGCGGAGGACCAGAGCGACCCCGCGCCGGTGCCGACCGGGCGGAGCAGGGGCACCGCGACGAGGACGGCCGCCGCGAGGAACGCGATCGCCTGCAGCACGCCGGGGACCGCGTACACGACGGCGAGGACCTCCTGCGCGGTGGAGGGCGGCGGGACCGTCTGCGTCAGGACGGACACGACGAACCACACCGCCGCGGCGATCGTCACGACCCAGCCGAGCACGCGCTGCGGTCCACGCAGACCACGGACGGTCAGCACGCCGAACGCCACGAGCGCCGCCCGGGCGATCCAGTACAGCCCGTCGCCGATCGGCCCGGGGGCGGCCCAGGCGAGGGCGAACGCGAGCACGGCGACGGCGAACGCGAGGGCGCGGCGGTCCCGGGAACGCAGGGAGGCGACGAGCACGACCGCTCCGCAGACACCCGCCACCACCGTGGCGACGAGCCGCAGTGCCGGTGGTCCGAAGGCGAGGACCCCCGACGCGTCGCCGAGCCCCTCGACCCCGAAGACGAGTGCTGCGACCGTGGCAGCCGCCGAGACGACCCGGACCCCCGTGGTGTTCCCCATGGCCACACGGTACGCCGGTGCGGGGGATAACCCCACCTCCGGTTCGGGAGGGGGCAGGATGGGGGATCGAGCCGGTGATCGCGAGGCTTGGTGTCATGACCGACACCGCCCGCCTCGACCAGGCCGAGACCGTCCCGCTGCACGACTCCGTCCCGCCAGGAGCCACCGAACCGATGCCCGCACAGCCGAACCAGACGCCCCCGACGTGGTCGTCGACGCCGCCCGCGAGCGGCCAGGGCCCGAGCGTCCCGCCGGCACACCCGACCGCCCCTGGTGGGTCCGGGTCGGGCACGGGCATGACCGCCGGTGCGTTCTACCGCGAGGCGTGGAAGCGCCTGCCACGCGACTTCGGCTACATGGCCCTCACGGCGGTGCTGCTCTGCACGCTCTACGCCGCGTTCCCCGCGGCGATCTTCGGCGGCGGCTTCCGCGACCTCTTCAACCCGTTCGTCCTGCTGATGTTCTTCATCGCGCTGTTCGTCGCGCGGTGGCTCGGCCAGTTCGAGAAGCTCCGCATCGGGTGGGCCGACACCCGCCCGATCCGACCGGTCGACTGGACGCCCCGGTGGCAGCAGAACTGGTGGACGCGCACGGGCTCGGCCGTCGCCAACCCGCACTACTGGCTGTACCTGCTGCACGCGGCGGTCGTGTACCCGATCGCGGCGCTCTGCACGGTGGGCGCCGGGGCACTGCTCCTCGCCGGCTTCCTCTGGCCGATCGGCCTCGCCGGGGTCGCGTTCGTGAACGGCATGAGCGCGCAGTACTTCGGGTGGGACATGACGTCCGTCGTGGGCTTCGGGTTCCTCGGGCTCCTGTCGATGGCCGCCTCGGTCGTGCTCTTCCCGGTGTGGGCCCGCGGTTCCGTGATCGCGCACTTCTGGATCGACTTCGGTCTGCTCGGCGGGTTCCGTGCGGAGCAGCTCGAGCGTCGGGTCGCCGGGCTCCAGGCCTCCCGTGCCGGCGCCGTCACCGCCGAGGGCCAGGCACTCCGCCAGATCGAGCGCGACCTGCACGACGGCCCGCAGCAGCGACTCGTCCGCCTGCGCATGGACCTGTCCGCGGCCGAGCGTGCCTTCGACAAGGACCCGGCGAAGGCGAAGCAGCTCATCGGCGAGGCGTCGGAGCACGCCCAGGACGCCCTCGACGAACTGCGTGCACTCTCCCGCGGGTTCGCACCGCCCATCCTGCTCGACCGCGGGCTCGTCGCCGCGCTCGAGGCCCTCGTCGCCCGGACCCCGATCCCCGTCGGCCTCGACGTCCGCCTGCCCGACGGGCTCGAGCTCGCGACCGAGATCCAGCGCAACGTGTACTTCACGGTGAGCGAGCTGCTGACGAACACCACGAAGCACGCCGGTGCCTCGACCGCCGGGGTGTACCTCGGACTCGTGGTCGACGCCTCCGGACTCTGGTACCTCACGGTCAGCGTCACCGACGACGGCCGCGGTGGGGCCCGCCCGCAGGAGGGGCACGGCATCGAGGGGCTGATGGGTCGGATGCGCGCCCTCGACGGCGAGCTGACGGTCTCGAGCCCCGAGGGCGGTCCGACCGAGGCGACGGCACGGATCCCGCTCGGCGCCCTGAACGGCGTGCCCACGACGCGTTCGTGAGCCCCCGGGAGCGTCCGCGCTCCCACTAGGCTGGTCGGCATGAGCGACGGCCCGGATGCAGCACGCATCCGGGCCGTCGTTGTCGACGACGCCGTGCTCCTGCGCGAAGGACTCTCGCGCGTGCTCGACGAAGCGGGCATCGACGTCATCGGGCAGTACGCCGACGCCGACTCCTTCCTCGCCACGCTCCCCGACGGTGCCCCCGACGTCGTGGTGATGGACGTGCGGATGCCGCCGACCTTCACCGACGAGGGCGTCCGCGCAGCCGTCGAGACCCGGCGCCGGGCTCCGCGCACCGGCGTGCTCCTGCTGTCCCAGTACGTCGAGGCCACCTATGCCGAGGACGTCCTCGCGGCGGGCGCGACCGGCATCGGCTACCTGCTCAAGGACCGCGTCACCCGGCTCGAGGAGATCGACGACGCCGTCCGCCGCATCGCCGCCGGCGGCACCGTCCTCGACCCCGAGGTCGTCACCCAGCTCATGAGCCGCCGCCGAGACCCGCTCGCAGCGCTCACGCCGCGCGAGCGCGACGTCCTCGGGCTCATGGCCGAGGGCCGCACCAACGCCGCGATCGCCCGCGCGCTCGTGATCGGCACCGGCGCGGTCGAGAAGCACGTCTCGAGCATCTTCGGCAAGCTCGCGCTCGAGGACACGGGCGAGGACCACCGTCGGGTCCTCGCCGTGCTCGCCTACCTCGGGTGACGGCGCACCGGTGAACCGCGTCCCGGCGCCGCTCCTCGCCCTCGCGGCGATGGTGTCCGTGCAGCTCGGCGCCGCGATCGCGAAGACCCGGTTCGACGAGGTCGGCTCGGTCGGTGCCGCCACACTGCGGCTCGTCATCGGGGCCGTCGTCCTCGCGCTCGTGGTCCGGCCTCGCGTCCGGCACTGGACCCGGCAGCAGTGGCTCGGTGCGATCGCCCTCGGGCTGGCGCTCGGCGGCATGAACGTCTTCATCTACATGGCGTTCGCGAGCATCCCGATCGGGGTCGCGGTCACGATCGAGTTCCTCGGCCCGCTCGCCCTCTCCCTCGTGCACACCCGACGGTGGCGCGACGTGCTCTGGGCGGTGCTGGCGCTCGCCGGGGTCGTGCTGCTCGGGGTCGGTCCGGCGGCGGTGACCGCGGTCGGCGGTGTCGTGTTCGCCGTCCTCGCCGCGGTGTGCTGGGCGGGCTACATCGTCATGAACCGGCACGTGGGCGCCACGATCCCCGGCGTGGACGGGCTCGCCGTGTCGATGCTCGTCGCGATGCTCGTGTCGCTGCCGTTCGGGCTCCGGTCGGCGGTCGACGGGGTCGTCCGTGAACCGGTGCTCCTCCTCGTGTTCGGCGGCGTCGCCGTGCTGTCGAGCGTCCTGCCCTACGCGCTCGAGATGCTCGCGCTCCGGCGGATGCCGACCCGTGTCTTCGGGGTCCTGCAGAGCCTCGGGCCGGCGATCGCGGCCCTCGCGGGCCTGCTGATCCTGCACGAAGCGCTCGCGCTGCTCGAGGTCGTCGCCCTCGCGTGCGTCACCGCCGCGAGCGTGGGCGTGACGCTGTCCGCGCGTCGTGGTCGGGGCGGTCGAACGGGAGGCGCGGATCCCGTTCCGTGAGTCAAGAACGTGTGCCGCGCCTCCGGAAAGACCGTCTACTCGTCGCGGAGGAAGTCCGCGTACGTGGGTTCCGTGTGTTCACCCGTCAGCAACGCCGGGTCGTTGACCCGTCGTTCGACGTAAGCCGCGATGACCTCGGGTGGGGTGAGCACGTGGGCGACCCAGGACGGCACCTCGCTCTTCTTCATGGTGCCTCCTCCCAGTGTCAGCACTCGGACCGAATGTCTCGATCAGTGAGTTACTTGCTGTACCGGTGTTCCGTAAACGATCCTCGCCATGTCCGGGCAAGTCAATGCGGCGGTGCGTTCTGCGGACTGCGCCGCGTCGCATCCGCGCGCAGGGTGCGGTGCTTCACCGCGGACCGCCACACCCACGCGTTCGCCTGCTGCCCGAACTGCGCCCACTCGACGAGGACGGCGTCGCGGGTCCAGCTCTTCGCGAAGGCCTTCACGCGGACGTGGAACGTGGGGAACTGGACCCACGCCCAGACCGGCACGGGGGTGACGGCGTGGCAGACGTCCGGACCGCGGGCGTCCTCGGAGAGGGAGTAGGCGCGCGGACGCTCGACCTCCGGGTGTTCCGGGGGCTGCCACCGGTTCTCGCGACGCCGTCCCACGAGAGTATTCGAACGTGTGTTCGAACCGGCGTCAAGTCGGCCGCGCTGCCCGTGTGCACGAGGCGCCCGGGATCGGCGTGTCGACGGGCCTGCGCCGCAGGCGGGTCAGGGGTGCACGCGGCCGGTCGACTCGCGCACGCTGAGCGTCAGCGACGGTCCCGGGCGCGACGGCAGCGGCGAGCCGGCGTCGATCTGCTCGCGCAGGAGCGTCGCCGCCCGCTGCCCGAGCTCGACCGTGTCACGCGTGAGCGAGGTGATCGACGGCCGCACGAGCCGGACCATCGCCGAGTCGTCGAACGACACGATCGAGACGTCACCCGGCACGCGCACGCCCATCTCGCTCGCCACGCCCAGTCCGGCGACCGCGAGCACGTCGTTGTCGTACACGATCGCGGTGGGGCGGACGCTCCGGGAGAGCAGGGACCTGGTCGCGCTCGCCCCGGCCTCGGCGGAGTAGTCGGTCGGGATCGACACGGCGTCCTCGAGCCCCTCGGCCGCGGTGAACTCGCGGAGGCGGTCGATCCGCATCGCCGTGTGCTCGAACTCCGGTCGTCCGGCGACGTGCGCGATCCGCCGGTGCCCGAGCGCGTGGAGGTACCGCAGCACGGTGTCGGTCGCGTCGGAGTCGTCGATCCAGACCGTCGGTGCCGCGGGCTCGGCCGAGGGGTGCGACCCGACGACGACGGTGGGCATCCCGAGCTCGGTGAGCAGCGTGAGCCGGTCGTCGTCGCGGCGGGGGTCGATCACGATCACGCCGTCGACCCGGTGTCCGCGCCACCAGTCCCGGTAGGTCTGGAGCTCCTCGGCGGCGTCCCGCGCGACGAGGAGGTTCATGCCGACGTGACTGCCGGCGAGCCCGAGCTGGATGCCCGAGATGAGGTCGCCGAAGAACGACTCGGTGCCGAGTGTCCGGGCCGGCCGGTTCAGCACGAAGCCGATCGACCCGGCCTTCGCACCGCCCAGGGCGCGTGCGGCGGTGTGCGGCTGCCAGTCGAGTTCGCGGGCGATGGCCTGCACCCGCGCGCGGGTCTCGTCGGACACGCCGGGGCGGTCGTTGAGCGCGAACGAGACCGCGCTGATGGACACGCCGGCTCGTGCGGCGATGTCGGCGATCGTCGTACGACGGTTCTGGGCCACTGGGTTGACTATAACGCTTTAGTCGGAAATCATCGCTCCATTCACACGGATCGGTGACGGGGACTGAACCGGTTCAGCACGACGCGCACCACGACGAAGGAGTCACGAGCGATGAAGAACACCACACGCAGGACGACGGGACGCGCCCTCGCGATCCTCGCCGGAGCGGCCGTCACGGCCCTCGCGCTGACCGCCTGCTCGAGCGGTAGCAGCGCCGGCAGCGGCGGCGGGAGCGGCAAGGTCGACGGATCGATCACCCTGCAGACCTGGGCGCTGACCCCGACCTACACGGACTACCTCAACGGCGTGATCAAGGACTTCGAGGCGAAGTACCCGGACGCGAAGGTGAAGCTCGTCGACCAGCCCGGCGACGGCTACGCCGACAAGGTCCTCAGCCAGGCGTCGTCGAACTCCCTGCCCGACGTGGTCAACCTGCCGCCGGACATCGCCCTGCCCCTCGCCAAGCGCGGCTTCCTGCAGGACGTCGCGAAGGACGACTCGAAGCTCTCGAACACCTACGTCAAGGGTGCGCTCGCTGCCTACAACTACAAGGGCGTCGACGGCACCTTCGGCTACCCGTGGTACCTCAACACCGACGTCGACTACTGGAACAAGACGATGTTCGAGCAGTGCGGCCTCGACCCGGCGAACCCGCCCAAGACCACGGACGAGCTGTTCGCGCAGGCCGAGACCATGCACCAGAAGTGCCCGGACGACTACCTGATGAGCCGCAAGCCCGGCCTGTCGGACTTCTCGCTCGCCGGCGTCAAGATCATCAACGACCAGGGCACGAAGTTCACCTTCGCGAACTCGTCGAAGGCGGCCGACCTCATCGCGAAGTACGCGAAGGCCTACAAGGAGGGCCTGATGCCCTCGTCCGTCCTGAACACCGACTACCTCGGCAACTCCACCCTGTTCACGCAGGGCAAGGTCGCCTGGACCACCGGTGGCGCCACCGCGATCAGCGACTTCGAGAAGAACAACCCGTCGCTCAAGGGCAACATCGTCGTGTCGTCGGCCCTCGACAACCCGCCGCTCTACGTGCAGGGCCTCAGCGTCAGCGCGAAGAGCAAGCACATCGCCACGGCCGAGGCGCTCGCCGCCTTCATGACGAACGCGAAGAACCAGGAGGCCTTCGCGCACCTGGTCAACATCTTCCCGTCGACCACCTCGTCGCAGTCCGACCCGTACTTCTCGAAGGACGACGGCACCGTCGAGGCCAAGGCCCGCGTGCTCGCCAACGACGCCCTGAAGACGGCGAAGAACCTCAACCCGGTCGAGGCGAACTCGGCGATGACCGACTTCCTCGACCAGCAGATCGCGCTGGCGATGAAGGGCGGCACGACGCCGAAGCAGGCGCTGCAGACCGCGCAGACCAAGATGAACAGCCTGCTGGCGAACAGCTGATGCGCGCCAACCGCTGGTTCACGCCCTGGCTGCTCGTCCTGCCGGCGCTCGTCTGGTTGCTCGCGTTCAGTCTCTGGCCGTCGATCAACACCGTCCGGCTGTCGTTCACGAACGCCAGCCCGCTCGGGGGCGTGAGCCAGTGGGTGGGCCTCAAGAACTTCGAGACGCTGCTCGCCGACCCGCAGGTGTGGGAGGCGCTCCTCAACAGCGTCATCTACATGGCGGTGTGCCTGCCGCTGCTGACGGTGCTCCCGCTGCTCATGGCGGTGCTCGTCGAGCGGAAGCTCCCCGGCATCGCGTTCTTCCGGACCGCGTACTACACGCCGGTGATCGCCAGCGCCGTGGTCGTCGGGCTCATCTGGAACTGGATCCTCGACGACCGCGGGGTCATCAACGAGATGGCGCAGTCCCTCGGGATCGTGCAGAGCTCCATCCCGTTCCTCACCGACCGGTGGCTGCTCGTCTTCAGCGCGATCAGCCTGACGGTCTGGAAGGGCCTCGGGTACTACATGATCATCTTCCTGGCGGCCCTCGGGAACGTCGGCAAGGACCTGCACGAAGCCGCGGCCCTCGACGGCGCCGGCTCCGTCCGCCGGTTCTGGTCCGTGACCATGCCCGGCGTCCGGGGGACCATGACCCTCGTCGGCATCCTCGTGTGCGTGAGCGCGCTCCGGGTGTTCAGCGAGCTCTACATCCTCACCAACGGCACCGGCGGACCGGGCGGGCAGGACAACTCGCTCGTCATGCTCATCCAGCAGTACGCCCGCGGCTTCACCGGCAACCTCGGCTACGCGTCCGCCCTGAGCCTCCTGCTCTTCGTCGTGACGCTCATCCCGATGCTCGCCCTCGCCCGGATGAACAGCAAGGCGGACAAGTGACCAACACGACCTCGACCACCGAACCCGTCCTCGGGGGCGCCGCCGGCGCGGCCGCACCCGCGCCGGACGTGACCGGCGCGACCGACGGGAGCCGCGCCTCCCGACCGAACGGACGCAACGGGCGCAACGGACGCAAGCGGCGCCGCGCCGCGTGGGGCGTCATGTCCACCCGCGAGAAGGTGCTCCGCTACGTCCTGCTCGTCGTGGTCCTCTTCATCACGATCGGCCCGTTCCTCTGGCAGCTGTCGACCTCGCTCAAGGGCACGGGGGAGGACATCTACACGGCGAACCCGTCCTTCATCCCCACGCAGCCGACCTTCGGCAACTACCTGCGGGTGGGCGAAGCGATCCCCGTGTTCGGGTACATCGGCAACTCCCTCGTCGTCGCGGCGATCGACGTGCTCGGCAACATCGTGTTCGCGACCCTCGCGGGCTTCGCGCTCGCCCGGCTGCAGTGGCGCTTCCGCAAGGCCGTGCTCGGGCTCTTCCTGGCCACCCTGGTGCTCCCGGGCGAGGCGACGATCATCTCCCAGTTCGTCACCGTGAAGGACCTCGGCCTCGCCGACTCCCTCGTCGGCGTCGCCCTGCCCGGCATGATCGCGGCGCTCAACGTCCTGCTCATGTTCAACGCGTTCCGGCAGATCCCCGAGGAGATCGACCAGGCAGCCGTGATGGACGGCGCGAACGCCCTGCAGCGGCTCCGGTACATCTCGCTGCCCGCCGTGCAGGGGACCATCGCCGTCATCGCGATCTTCTCGTTCATCGGCGCGTGGGACGACTTCCTCTGGCCGCTCATCGTGCTGCAGTCGCCGGACAAGCTGACGCTGACCGTCGGGCTGCAGTACCTGCAGGGCACGTTCGCGACCGACCAGCGCATGATTGCGGCCGGCACGATGATCGCGTTCATCCCGATCGCGGTGATCTTCGCGATCCTGCAGCGGTTCTTCTTCAAGGGCGTCGAAGAGGGCGGGGTGAAGGGCTGATGCGCTTCGGCGTCAACCACACCCCCTCGGTCGGCTGGTTCCACTCGTGGCTCGACTTCTCGCCGTCGGACACGGCGCGGGACATGGAGCAGATCGCGTCGCTCGGCGCGGACCACGTGCGGATCTTCCCGCTCTGGCCGGTCGTGCAGCCGAACCGGACGCTCATCCGGCAGTCGGCGCTCCGGGACGTCGCGACGGTCATCGACATCGCGGGCTCGTTCGGGCTCGACGTCAACGTCGACGCGCTGCAGGGGCACCTGTCGAGCTTCGACTTCGTGCCCTCGTGGCTCGAGAGCTGGCACCGCCGGAACATGTTCACCGACCCGGACGTGGTCGCGTCGACGGCGGCCTACGTCGAGGCGCTCGCCGCGTCCGTCGCCGACAAACCGAACCTGCTCGGCATCACCATCGGCAACGAGGTGAACCAGTTCGCGCACGCGCCGCACCCGACGCCGCACGACATCACGGCGGAGCAGGGACACGCGTGGGCGGCAGCGATGGTCGCGGCAGCGCGGGCCGGGCTGTCGAGTCCGGTCGGCCCGGAGGCGCGGCTCGGCTCGGCACCGTCCGCCCGCCCCGGCACCGGGTCGCGTCCACGGCCCCTGGTCACCGTCGCGCAGTACGACGCGGCCTGGTACGACGACGCCCAGCCGTTCGGCCCCGAGCACGCGGCCGACCACGGCGACGCGACCGTCACGCACTCGTGGGTGTTCAACGGCTCGGCGACCCTGCACGGCGCACTCGGGGCCGGATCGGTCCGCCACGGCGAGTACCTGCTGCAGCTCGCGAGCGCGTGGAACCGTGACCCCGAGCGCCCGAACTGGCTGCAGGAGGTGGGCGCCCCGACGAACGTGGTCGACCCCGCCGACGCCGCCGCGTTCACCGAGCAGACGATCCGGCACGTGCTCGACGCGCAGCACGTGCTCGGCGTCACGTGGTGGTGCTCGCACGACGTCTCGCGGTCGCTCGCGGACTTCCCGGAGCTCGAGTACGACCTCGGCCTCTTCACGAACGACGGTCGGCTGAAGCCGGCGGGGGAGGCCTTCGCCGCCCTCGCCCGCGAGCACGGCACCCGCGGCCGGGCCGACACGACCGGTGCCGTGTCCGCGCCGCCGGCCACCGCCCTCGTGCTGGACGACGTGCTCGCGGACGACACCGCACGCGGCGGGCTCCGGGCCGACTGCGCGCCGGGAGGCCGGTTCGCCGCCGCCTGGCTCGGCCTCGCCTCGACGGCCCCGGACGGACGCGGTCCCCAGGTGGTCCTGCGTTCGCGGGTCGACGACCACGCGCTGCTCGCCGCCCGGGGCATCACCCGGTGCGTCGACGTCCCCGAGGACACCGCCACCGAGCTCCTGTCGGTGGCCCACCCGGCCACGATGGCCTGAGCCGCACACCCCACACGCCCCGCACACCCCGCACGTCCAGCACCACCGCACGACAGGAAGGTCCCCATGCACGACGACATCCCCCTCACCACCGGCCGGGCTCGACGCGTCCTCGACGAACGCATCCTGCCGGCGGTGCACGCCACCGCGACGCCGCTCGAGACCGCGTGGCACGAGCTGCCGGGGGAGCCGATCCCGCCCGCGGCCGGGCTCGCGCTCGAGTTCACGCCGTACGAGGTGGGCACGACGTGGGGTGCCGCGTGGGGGACGACGTGGTTCCGGCTGACCGGGACCGTGCCGGACGAGTGGGCCGGCCGCCGTGTGGAGGCCGTCGTCGACCTCGGCTTCGACAAGAACATGCCGGGGTTCCAGTGCGAGGGACTCGTCTACCGCGCGGACGGCACGCCCGTGAAGTCGATCAACCCCCGGAACCAGTGGGTGCTCGTCGCGGAGGAGGCCGTCGGCGGCGAGACCGTCGAGCTCTTCGTCGAGGCGGCGTCGAACCCCGTCCTGCTCGACTACCACCCCTTCCTGCCGACGCAGGAGGGCGACGTCCAGACCTCGTCGTCGACGCGCCTCTACACGAGCCGCCGGATGGACCTCGCCGTCTTCGAGTCCGAGGTGCACGAACTCGCGCTCGACATCGACGTCCTGCTCGAACTGCAGGCCGAGCTCCCGGAGGGGCCGCGGCGGATGCGCATCCTGCAGGCCCTCGACGACGCCCTCGACCGGCTCGACCTGCAGCACATCGCCGCGACCGCCCCCGAGGCCCGAGCGGCCCTCGCGGACGTCCTCGCCGCGCCCGCCGAGGCCTCCGCCCACACGATCTCCGCCGTCGGGCACGCGCACATCGACTCCGCCTGGCTCTGGCCGGTCCGCGAGACGATCCGCAAGGTCGCCCGCACCACCTCGACGATGACCGAGCTCATCGACCAGACCGACGACTTCCTGTACGGCATGTCGAGTGCGCAGCAGTACGCGTGGATCAAGGAGCACCGGCCCGAGGTCTACGCCCGGGTCAAGGCCGCCGTGGCCGCCGGACGCTTCCTGCCGATCGGCGGTATGTGGGTCGAGTCCGACACCGTGATGCCGACGGGCGAGAGCATCGTCCGCCAGTTCTCGCAGGGGCAGCGGTTCTTCGAGCGCGAGTTCGGGATCCGGCCGAAGGGGGTCTGGCTGCCGGACAGCTTCGGGTACTCCCCGGCGCTGCCGCAGCTCATGCGTCGCGCGGGCTTCGAGTGGTTCTTCACGCAGAAGATCTCGTGGAACCAGGTGAACAAGTTCCCGCACCACACCTTCCTCTGGGAGGGCATCGACGGCTCGCGGGTGTTCTCGCACTTCCCGTCGATGGACACCTACAACTCGCGGTTGTCCGGCAGCGAGGTCGCGAAGGCCTCCCGGCAGTTCCGCGAGAACCGGCTCGCCTCGGGGTCGATCGCGCCGGTCGGCTGGGGCGACGGCGGCGGTGGCACGACCCGCGAGATGACCGGCACGGCGAAGCGCCTCGCCGACCTCGAGGGGAGTGCCAAGGTCCGATGGGAGCACCCGGACACGTTCTTCGACCGGGCGAAGTCCGAGCTGCCCGACCCGCCGGTGTGGGTGGGGGAGCTCTACCTCGAGCTGCACCGTGCGACCCTGACCAGCCAGCACGGCACGAAGCAGGGCAACCGCCGCTCCGAGCAGCTCCTCATCGAGGCCGAGCTCTGGGCCACGACCGCCGCGGCCCGGACCGAGTTCGAGTACCCGTACGACGAGCTCGACGCGCTCTGGCAGCAGGTCCTGCTCCAGCAGTTCCACGACATCCTGCCGGGGACGTCGATCGCGTGGGTGCACCGTGAAGCGGTCGCGAAGTACGCCGAGACGGACCGCGCCCTGACCGCGATCATCGACCAGGCGCTGTCGGCGCTCGCCGGTACCGGGGATGCGGCCGTCGTCGTGAACCCGGCCCCGTTCCTCCAGGCCGGCGCACCCGCGCAGGGCGCGGTCCTGGCGACCGACGTGCCGGAGCCGACCGCCGTGGCACTGACCGAGGAGGACGGCGGGTACGTGCTCGCCAACGACCTCGTCCGGGTCGTCGTCGACGCGCAGGGGCTCGTGACGAGCGCCGTCGACCGGGCGACCGGGCGTGAGTCGATCGCTCCCGGGCAGGCGGCGAACCTGCTGCAGCTGCACCAGGACTTCCCGAACATGTGGGACGCGTGGGACGTCGACCGCTACTACCGGAACCGGGTCGAGGACCTCGTGTCGGTCACCGGGCTGCACGGTTCGGTCGACGCGGACGGCGTCGCGCGCGTCGTCGTCGAGCGGGCGTTCGGCGACTCGACGGTCCGGCAGGAGCTCGTGCTCGCGCCGGACTCCCGCACGCTGGAGTTCGACCAGACGACCGACTGGCACGAGACCGAGAAGTTCCTCAAGGTCGCGTTCCCGCTCGACGTCCGCGCCGAGCACACCGTCGCCGAGACGCAGTTCGGGGCGCAGAAGCGGGTGACGCACACGAACACCTCGTGGGAGGCCGCGAAGTTCGAGACCTCGATGCACCGCTACGTGCTCGTATCCGAGCCGGGCTTCGGCGTCGCCCTCGTGAACGACTCGATCCACGGGTTCGACACCACGCGCGACGCCGTCGACGGGCACGTGACCACCACCGTGCGGCTCTCGCTGCTGCGGGCACCGCGGTTCCCCGACCCCGAGACCGACCAGGGCGTGCAGACGCACCGGTACGGGATCGTCATCGGCACCGACCAGCTCGGGGCGACGGCGGCCGGCGTGGTCATGAACGCCGCTGCGCGGGTGACCACCGGTGGGCACGGGTTCGACCCGCTCGTGCAGGTCTCCGGGGACGTCGTGCTGTCGAGCGTCAAGCTCGCCGACGACCGGTCCGGCGACCTGGTCGTGCGGGTGTACGAGCCGTCCGGTCAGCGGGGGACCGGCGGGATCGTGGTCGACGGCCCGTTCGATCCGGGGGCGGAGGTCACCTTGCTCGAGGAGCCACTGGCCTCGGCCGGGACCGTCGACGCGTCCTCGTTCGCCGTCGACGCCTACGAGGTCCGCACCTTCCGCTTCCCACACAACTGAACGACCGACCCATTCAAGGAGGAATGTGATGAAGAAGAGGATGACGTTCGGGATCGTGGCGGCCATCGCCGCGATGGTGGCGGCACCACTCGTGCCGTCCGCAGCGTCGGCTGACCCGGCGCGAGCGACCGCGTCTGCGACCAGCGCGACGAAGTCCGGGCCCACGAGCATCGCGTACGTCGAGGTCAACAACGACCAGCTCGCGAACGTCGGCCGCTACCAGCTGGCGAACGGGGCGAACGCGTTCGACGTGGCGATCATCTTCGCCGCGAACATCAACTGGAACGGCTCGAAGGCCGTCCTGTACAACAACGACAAGGTGCAGGCGACGCTCGACGCCGCGGCGACGCAGATCAAGCCGCTGCAGGCCAAGGGCATCAAGGTCTCGCTGTCGATCCTCGGCAACCACCAGGGCGCCGGGATCGCCAACTTCCCGACCCAGGCAGCCGCCGCGGACTTCGCGTCCCAGGTCACCGCCACGGTCACGAAGTACGGCCTCGACGGGGTCGACCTCGACGACGAGTACTCCGACTACGGCACGAACGGCACGCCGCAGCCGAACCAGCAGTCGATCGGCTGGCTCATCACCGCGCTCCGTGCCCAGATGCCCGGCAAGCTCATCTCGTTCTACGACATCGGCCCGGCGTCCTCGTCGCTCTCGTCGTCGAGCAGCACCATCGGCTCGAAGCTCGACTACGCCTGGAACCCGTACTACGGCACCTACTCGGCGCCGTCGATCCCGGGCCTCGGGAAGGCGAAGCTGTCCGCCGCCGCGGTCGACATCCAGAACACGGCGCAGTCCACCGCGGTGTCGCTCGCACAGCGCACGAAGGCCGACGGGTACGGCGTCTTCATGACGTACAACCTGCCGGACGGTGACGTCTCGTCGTACGTGTCGTCGATGACGCAGGTGCTCTACGGGCAGGCCGCGACGTACCACTGACGTCGCGCCCGGTGCGGCGGCTCGCGCCCCGCGTCTCCTCGGCACGGTCCAGGAGGCGCGGGGCGCGTCCGTGCCGTCCCGCACCTTGCGGATCACCGCATCTCTCGCCCCCAGAAGGGGAGGTTCGGTCGGGTTTGGACGCGCGGCGTCGCTATCGTGAGCGAACCCGAAGCTTCGACAGAGGCTCACCAACGAGAGACCGCATCACCATGATCCCGAAGAAGGCGCTCGTCGCCGTCGCGGCTGCAGGAGCCATCGTCGTCCTCCTGGCCGGCTGTTCGACCCTCTCGACGTCCGAGAAGACCCCCGAGGCGGTCCGCGCGACAGGCACGTCCTCCCCGACACCTTCCCCGACGCCAGAGGCGGTCAAACCTCCCGAGCTCGCCGGGGAGTGGAAGCAGAACAACTCCGCAAGTGCTGACGGTTGGATGACGGCCACGATCACCGCGAACACGATCACGGCGAACTTCGTGACCAACGGGGGCGACACGACGTCCCTGTTCTGGGCAGGCAGCTTCACCCCGCCATCGGACGACTCGTCGCCCTACGTCTGGACCTCATCCCGCGACGAGGCCGCCACCGAGTCGGCCCTGCTCGCATCGACCGATGCCACGAAGGACTTCTCCTACGAGGACAGCGAGATCAGTTTCCCGGTCACGATCGCCGGGAGTACCGCGACGGTCCGGATGTCACGGGAGTGAGCTGAAGAGAGGCCCGCACCACGGTGGTCCTGGCCGCAGTCGCTGCAACGGTCTCCACGCGTGCGCGTTGACCGTCCTGGTTCGCGGAACCCGGGAATCGTGAACCGGAACGGTCACGAACGCGGCAGAACCCGCCCGTCCGCGTGCGGCGCGCCGTACGATCGCGACGTGGAGCTCCAGTTCACCGGCGAGGTCATCGAGTGGCGCGGTCCGGCGCCGTTCTTCTACGCCGTCGTGCCTCCGGACGCCGCCGAGGTGATCCACGACCTCGCTCCGATGCTCACCTACGGCTGGGGCGTGATCCCCGCCCGCGTGACGATCGGGTCGGTGACCTGGACGACCTCGCTCTTCCCGAAGGACGGCGGGTACCTCGTGCCCCTCCGGGCCGCGGAACGTCGCCGCGCGGGTGTCGAGCTGGGCGACGAACCGGCGATCACCCTCGAGCTCGCAGGTCCCTGACACTCCTCCACAGCGTGGGCTGTCTCGGACCAGTTCCACAACGTCTCCCGCCGACCTTCGGCACCTCCCCGTCGCTCCCTACCGTCGCAGGCAGTGGAGGGGAGGTGCCGATGGTCGAACGGCCACGACATCCCAAGAAGGAGATCGAGCTCGTGATGCGCACCGCCGAAGCGCGCGGGTGGCGCTTCGTGAAGGGGCGAAAGTACTACAAGGCCTATTGCCCGTGTGGTGTGCACCTGCACACGGTCCACATGACGCCGTCGAACCCCTGGTACGTTGTGCATCTGAAGTATCGGCTCGCGCGAACAGACTGCTGGGACAGGAGAACGTCATGACGAACTACCTCGTACGCGTCGAGTGCGCAGCATTGCTCGGAGCATCGGACGACTTCCGGGCAGAGCTCCCGACGGACTTCGACGTCATCGCCGAAGCGCTCTTCGATCTCGAGGACGTCCACGATCAGGACCTGACCGCCGACCTCGCGACCGGCACCCTCACCTTCTCGATCGGTGTCGTCGCCGACGACGAGTTCGGTGCGCTCGATCGGGCGCTCGGCGCCGTCAGGACGGCGCTGCACGCCGCCGGCCGAGGTACGCCCGGATGGGAGCGGCACTACCGGATGCTGCGGCAGGAAGTCGAAGAGGAGCCGGTGGGCGCTCGTTAGCAGTCCCGAGATCCGGCGGGAACTGTGCCGGGCGGGTCACCAGCGCCGACGGAGCTCGGCCGCGACCAGGTCGGTCGTCGTGCTCGTGATCGCCGGGGCCTGCTCACCGAGCGCGCGACGGAGAGCGCGTTCGCGGGCCGTGACGGCTCGGAGGGCACGGCGTTCGGCGTGCCGGAGGCTCCAGCGGACGAGCGCGGTGCCGAGTCGGTTGGTCAGGACCTCGACCGGCGAGATCGGCGGGACCGGGAGCGTGCGGGGCTGGTAGGTGGTCACGGTGTCGGCTCCTCGTCGATGATCGGGACGCTGCGGACCTGGGCGAACACACGACGGACGCCCTCGGGCAGATCGGCGGCCTGCCCGCGGATGGCGCGGTACCGCTCGATGACGGCCTCGAACTCCCGCCACATCGCGCCGTACTCGTCGGGCGTCAGGGCCACGTAGGTCGACGACCCCGAGACGCCACGCCAGTCGGCCGGGACGGTGTCGGGGTCACGGGTGGTCCACTCGCGCACCAGGTCGTTCTCGGCGTCCATCACGGCGAGGCTCGCGAGCTGCGTCGCCGTCTGCTGCGCGGGGGAGGCCGGGCCCTCGTCGGGGCTGCCGATGCTGATCCGACCGGCGGTGCGTTCCCACCAGCGCTCGCGGGCGTTGCCGCGGTCGGGGAGCTCGTGCACGAACCCGTGGCGCTCGAGCTGCCGGAGGTGGTAGCTCGTCGAGCCGCTCGACTCGCCCAGCTTCGCGCCGAGCGACGTCGCGGTCGAGGGGCCGTTCTGGGAGAGCAGGTCGAGCAGGCGCGCCCGGAGCGGGTGCGCCAGCGCCTTGAGAGCGGCGACGTCGAGGATGCGGGTCTCGTCGGTCATGGCTCGACCGTACACCGCAAAGAGATGTTTGCAAACAGTTCGTTGCAAACACTTCCTTGCATTCGGTTCACCGCACACCGATCGACGGCCCGGAAGGGCCGAGAGCGAGGAGTGGAGGGGATGACGGGAATCGAACCCGCGTGGCCAGTTTGGAAGACTGGGGCTCTACCATTGAGCTACATCCCCGCGCCTGCGCACCAGGCGCAGCCCGACCATCGTAGCGGACGAACGAGCACCGACATGTCACCACGTACCGTGTCGTCCCGGGTCGTGCTCCCGCCGAGCGACCGGGATGCCCGGCGGATCAAGCGCTCGCGCGTGCTCTCCTACGTGCTGGTCGTCCTCGCCGCGATCGTCCTCTCGTTGCGGCCGGAGCTGTTCGGCGACCCGCAGACCCAGCCCGCGCACGCGCTCCTGCACGCGTGGCGCATCGTCGCCGGCATCCTGCTCGCGGTGGCCGCGCTCGGCGTGCAGGTCGTCGTCGGCGTGCGGTGGCGGACGGGCCTGCGACGCGCCGCCGACGACGGCTCCGAACCTGCCGGGAACCGCGCGCCCGGGGACCGCTAGACTCATCGGCGTCGCATGCGCCCTTCCGGCGTGCGCGGACACCCCTGGCCCAGTCAAACGGGGCGTAGCTCAGCTTGGTAGAGCGCCCGCTTTGGGAGCGGGAGGTCGCAGGTTCAAATCCTGTCGCCCCGACCAGGACCACACGAACGTCAACCAACAGGAGAACATCCCTTGGCCACCAGCACCGTCGACAAGGTGAGCGACACCCGCGTCAAGCTCACCGTGAACGTGACGCCGGAAGATCTCAAGCCGAGCATCGACCACGCCTACAAGCACATCGCCGAGCAGATCAACATCCCCGGCTTCCGCAAGGGCAAGGTCCCGCCGGCGATCGTCGACCAGCGCGTCGGCCGCGGCGAGGTCCTGAACCACGCCGTCGGCGACGCCATCGACAACTTCTACCGCCAGGCGGTGGAGGAGCAGGAGCTGCGCATCCTCGGTCGTGCCGAGGCCGACGTCGCCGAGCTCCCGAACGTCAAGGACTTCACGGGCGACCTCGTCCTCACCTTCGAGGTGGACGTCCGTCCCGAGTTCGACCTGCCGGAGTACGACAAGTACGAGCTCACCGTCGACGCGGTCGAGGTCTCGGACGACGAGATCGAAGAGGAGCTGCAGAACCTGCGCACCCGCTTCGGCACGCTCGTCACGGTCGACCGCCCGGCGACCACGGGTGACTTCGCCCAGATCGACCTCACCGCCACCATCGGCGACGACGAGGTCGACTCGGCCACCGGCGTCTCCTACGAGATCGGCTCCGGCGACCTGCTCGAGGGCATCGACGAGGCGCTCGAGTCCCTCACCGCCGGCGAGTCCACCACCTTCGAGTCGAAGCTCGTGGGTGGCGACCGCGAAGGCGAGATCGCCCAGATCGCCGTGACCGTCACCGCCGTCAAGGAGCGCGAGCTCCCCGAGGCCGACGACGAGTTCGCGCAGATCGCCAGCCAGTTCGACACGATCGACGAGCTCAAGGCGGACCTCAAGGAGCAGATCGCGAAGTCCAAGACCTTCGGTCAGGGCGCCGCGGCTCGCGACAAGCTCGTCGAGAAGCTCATCGAGGACGTCAACATCCCGATCTCGGAGCAGCTCATCGAGGACGAGGTGCACCGTCACCTCGAGCAGGAGAACCGCCTCGAGGACGAGGAGCACCGCAAGGAGGTCTCCGAGTCCAGCGAGAAGGCCTTCCGCTCGCAGATCCTCCTCGACTCGATCGCCGAGAAGGAAGAGATCCAGGTCTCGCAGGAAGAGCTCACGCAGTACCTCATCCAGGCCGCTGCGCAGTACGGCATGGAGCCGGGCGAGTTCATCAAGGTCATCGACCAGAACGGGCAGATCCCGGGCATGGTCGGCGAGGTCGCGCGCTCCAAGGCCGTCGCGACCGTCCTCTCCAAGGTGACCGTCAAGGACACCAACGGTGACGACGTCGACCTCTCCGCCTTCACGGCGGGGGTCGCGCAGACGCCTGCGGAGGACGCCGAGTAACGATCTCGACGCCACCAGCAC
>Ga0308160_10000929_pt1 | contig 46018 bp, 56 predicted proteins | sample PhyFR1_FD_201036 | JGI IMG/M metagenome (GOLD analysis project Ga0308160, IMG submission 201036) | Phyllosphere microbial communities from UC Gill Tract Community Farm, Albany, California, United States - DLSLF.R1 | ecosystem: Host-associated > Plants > Phyllosphere > Unclassified | place: USA...
AGAAAGAGAGAGACGCCAAATCTAGCTACAAAAGGTAATTGAAACAAATAGCCCTATTAAACTTCGCACAGAACAATTCTCTTCTTCAACTCTCCTTCACAACAGTAACTATCGTACCGTTTCATTCCTGGTTGAGCCCAACAAGTTCTGTAATTGGACAAAGGTACGAATATCAGAACCGGCCCAACATCATTCTTGATTCAGACCAAACAAAAAGAAAGCCCTCGCAACATTGTTCACAACCCAGTCCGTTCCCTTGTGTCAGTGTCGAAAGCAAACAAAAGGGAATGATATGACAAGCAAGAGAGGTTGAGAAACAACAAAAACCACGGAAAAACTGCGAAAGGATGCGAGGGAGAGATGCAGAACGAGTGAGGAGGAAGGGAGACAGAGTATACAGGTAAAAGGGACCCCAGGCAAGAGCTGAGGAAAGGGTGAACAGGCAGAAAAGTATGAGTACGCTACAACGCTGCGCTACCGGCTTCGCTGTCAACTTCCATCCCCTCAGTAGCGGATCGCTCGATTTGCTCTCGAATGACACTGTGTGAAGCCAGGGAAACAATCAGCACACAAATCGAACTTGTAGAAGAGGAGGATGCAAAACACACGAGGCCATTCTCGGTTCAAGATCCTGAGCAGTCGTGAAAGCTGCGAGCATTTGTGATCGTTTCGAAGGCCCCAACGATTTGTAGAGTTTGCCGAGAAGGTAGTGCACGGTTGGTTCCAGGGGTGCCATCGACTTGAGCTGTAGTAGATCGGGTTCCGCGAGCTGAAGAAGGAAGGGCATCTCGATCAGCTCGTGTCTTGCGAATGGATGTGAAGGGGCAGACGAACCTGATATCTTCCGAGAGCAACCATCATTCTTACTCGCCTGAAGCGAGCCAGAGGACTTTCCGGTGCGAGAAGACAAGCTCTTTCGTACGTTTCGAGGGCATCTTTGTAACGACGGGATTTCTCGAGGACCTGTGGTCGAAGAAGGTGTCGTTAGCGGCGATAGTGACTGTTGAAGCGAAGAGAAGAACGCACAGATCCAACACAGCAAACAAGGGTAGCGTTTGAAGGATTGATCTCGAGAGCTCGGCGGAAATGATAATCCGCAAGGGTGTACTTCCCTGTTTTCATGTAAACGTTGCCTAGTCCGAACCTACGAGCAGATAATCAAAGTCAGTCGAGCAGAGTGGCACAGAGAGAAGGCGAGCGCACCAGGCGTTGTAGTGAACTGGATCTCGTCTGATTGCTTCTCGGAAGAAGCCCATCGCTCTCTCCCACTCTTCCAACATGATGCATTCGTGGCCGGCGAGAGTATACGCATAGATACAATTTTGATCGAGTTGTACTGCTCGTTTGAAACACTTGAGGGCGGAAGCGTGATCCGAATTGAGTGAGAAAGCATTGCCAGTTGAGATCCAACTCGATGAATGCGTTCCCGATAGGAGCATAAGATCTTGTGATAAGAGCGAGAGAGGCGTAGAGAGGCGTCGATGCCAGAGAGTCGTCGAGTAGAGATCCATCCCATCGAGAAGGTGAGGACAAAGTGTTCGAGCTTGTGCGAAAGCTTTCTCGGCCTGCGGAAACACCAAAATTTAGCGACGCAAATCGAGGAGATGAACTAGCAAAGGACAGGCTTACCTTCTCGTAATTCAGAGCTTCGAAATGAGCTCTTCCGGACATGATCAGACATTTTGTCGATCTTTGCTGTTCCAAAGGCAGATTTCCGAGTGCGTCCATCACTTTCAGGTTCTCATACTTTGATTGTGCGACGGCGGCTTTACCGAACCCTCGCAAAATCGACGTGATGTAATCCTCTGCGTCTTGTCTTGCTTGGTCCGGAAGATTCGCTTGTGCGATCACGGCGGCATTCGATCCTCCTGGTGACGAAGGTGCAGGGGACGAAGAATGTGAAGGAGGAGAGAGAGGTTCGGAGCCGGCATCGGAAAGTACAGAGGGTCCAGTATTCGCCTTCGATCGTTTCTTGTCCCGAGAATTTGCGCTCTTGAGGATACCTCCACTACCTCCGCTCGCACTCGTTTGTGATCGAGTTGTCGTCATCCCTACACTCGCTACACCATTCGATGAAACTGTATCTCGAGAGAGTCGAGAAGATCTTCGAGTTGTCGGTGCTTCAATTGCTCCCGAAATGGCAGCTGCTCCCCTTCTCGGCTTCGACGTATCTCCTGGAACTCCTCTTACAATTCTCTTCCCCCTTTCTCCTCCGATATTACTCGTTTCCTCATCGTAACCTGTAGGGTTTGCCGAAGAAGCTGGAGCGACGTTCCCTGCTCTCGTCCGTTTGACGCCGGGCGCCGTCGCTGTCGGTAGAGCGCTTGTCGTCGGTGGAGTGAAGAGAGAAGCTGACGATGGTCCATGAGGAGCGTGACGAGAGAGTTGTGCGTTAAGAGGAGCGGTAAAGAGGGGAGCGGATGGATAGAAAGAGGTATCGAATGAACTGCACAAACACTCATTATTTTAATCGGGGAGATCTTCTGAAGCCTCTTGATACGATACTCACGCTTCATCAATGCTAGTCTCGGTTACATCTCCATACCTTCCCGAAGCTGTTCTTCTAAGCGGTAAACCTCCTCCCGCCGCTCCCACCATCCAAACTTCTTTCCCTTTCCCTTTGAGGCCTCCACCTGGCGCTCCTCCTCCTCCTCCTCCAACCACATTCCCCTTCGACAAAGGTCCCCATCCCCCACCTTGATTTGATTCTGCTGGAGTCGCGTAACTCAATGGCGTATCTTGCATATCTCCGTTACGAGGTCGACCGAACGAGACGGGTGCGTTGACCGCTGCGTTGAGAGAGGGACCGAGAGGAGGGGGGTGACTTCGAAGTGGTTGCATCGGAAGTGGAGAGTGAGGTTGAGCAGGAGGTTGCTGGGCTTGGGAAGAAATAGGAATTGGTCGAGGTCGAACAGGGTAAATCGAGTCGATGTCGGTCGGAGGTGCGCCCATCTGACACAACGTCTCGAGTGCTTCCCAACAAGTCGGCAATTTTGAGAGTACCTTCGAATACGACTGGACTGCTCTTTCATTTTCTCCTCCTTTCCTCGCCAATCTCGCCAATTCAAGGTCGATCATGGTCGTTTCTTCAGCTTGTGGTGCACTCGAGGTCGGAGAGGAGGAGGAAGAAGGCTCGAGTGGTTCGGAGGAAGTCGAGACGAGAGGAGTCGAAGGTTGAAGTACTCGAAACAATGCCTGCCTCCCCTCTTTATCCCTTCCCAACGCGCTACAGATCTGTCCGTACAACCTAGCACATCTCACGCTGCATTCTATAGTGGGTCTCGATAACTTCCCACTCGTGTTTGTTGTTGTCCAACGATTTGAAGTTCGAGAAGAAGCGGCGGGTCCTCCGAACAAGTCTTCACCGTGATTCGATTCTGCTGTTGCATTTGGATTCGGATTGAAAGAGACTGATTGGCGTAAGAGATGAAGTGCTTGGTGAGGTTGATCGAGGCGAAACTGAATCGAGGAGAGGAGAAACACTGAAGATTCGATCGATGGATCGAGGGCGTACAATCGTTCGGCATAGAACAGGGAGCTCAGGAGGGAGTAGGAGAGGGTAGATAGGGCCAAGTCGCGGAGTAATAATTGTTTGGAGGTGAACGAGGAGGAGGAGGAGGACGTATTTTGCTGGTTCGAAGATACGCGGTTCATACCGGTGAGAAGAGCAGAATCTACTCCTCTTGCCTGTAGATGGTCTAGTCGAGGTAGAAAGTGAGTCGTCGGAAGGTGGAACTTCAGAAACTCCCAAGAAATTAGAAATCCACCTCTTTCCTTCTTCCTTCCACCCTATTCCGCTACTTCGCCTACTCTCGTCTGCTCGAGATAGAGTCAGACTCAACTTCCAACTACTAGCAAGCCGAACTCTTTTGTTCTACTCCTCGTCCTCTAGAAAAAAATGTACGAGTCAAAAAGTTGAAATCCGTCTACTGTTCACTAACGCCTTCCGCTACCTTTGCAGGTGTGGTATGTCAACGTATAATACTTTGTGATCTACTCGTGATCGAGTCATCAGGTAAAAAAGGATCAGTTAGAGTCGGATCGTTAATTCAACCGGTCGTTGAACAGGTATCTTTGCGGCACACGCATACGACTCCAAGGATCTGCCAGCTTTCAGGGCTCGAGCAGTCGGGTTATCGAAACGATTGCGTCATCGTGGCCCGGATTGGTCAGGATGCAAAATGTCGGAGGATTCGATTTTGGTTCACGAGCGATTAGCTATCGTCGGAGTCGGTAAGTTGACAGTCTCTCTTCCAACCGAGTCTTGTTATAGCGAACAGACAGTAGACTCTGCTACACGGAAAAAACTTTCGCTAAATTCACCTCTTTCGTTTTGACTCGATAATTTACAGACACTGGCGCTCAACCCATCACTTCCAACGACGAGAAGCTTCTTCTTGCCGTCAACGGTGAGATCTACAACCACCGAGCTCTCCGAAAGTCGCTCAAGGATCAATCAGCCAAGTTCAAGACTCACTCTGATTGCGAAGTTATTCTTCACCTCGTAAGTTGACTCTCCTTTAGTTCCCCATGTAATCTCAACATAGACTGACAAAGCTTATGAACGTCTATACAGTACAAGGAGCACGACACTGGACTCTGCAACCTCCTCGATGGAATGTTCTCATTCGTTCTCATCGACACTTCCGTTACCCCCTCCCGAATGATCGCCGCTCGAGACCCCATCGGTATCACCACTCTCTACCAAGGATGGAACTCTTCTCGACCTGGAACCGTTTACTTCGCTTCCGAACTCAAAGCTCTTCACGACGAGTGCGATCAAGTCATCAGTTTCCCTCCTGGTCACTTTTACGATTCGGCTACTCAAAAGACTGAGCGATACTTCAAGCCTTCGTGGTGGACTGGAGACGAAGACCCTAAGGCGATTCCTACTCAAGAAGTCGACTATAAGGTTCTTCGTGAATCCCTCGAAAAGGCAGTCAAGAAGCGATTGATGTCAGAAGTTCCTTACGGTGTCCTCCTTTCTGGAGGTCTCGATTCGTCCCTCATTGCCGCCATCGCCGCTCGTGAAACTGAAAAGGTCGCTCTCGCACAACAAAAAGCTCACTCGGCTGGACGTCAATCGACTTCGCAATCGAACGGACTCGTAGGATTCGACGACGATGCTTCTCCCGATGAAGTCGACACCCTCACCTCATGGCCTCGTCTCCACTCGTTCTCAATCGGTCTCGAAGGTTCTCCCGATCTCCTTGCTGCTCGAGTTGCAGCCGATTACCTCGGAACTGTTCACCACGAGTACACTTTCACCGTCGAGGAGGGTCTCGATGCCGTCGAGGAAGTTATCTACCACTTGGAGACCTACGACGTCACGACTGTTCGTGCCTCGACTCCCATGTACCTCCTTTCGAGGAAAATCAAGGCCATGGGTGTCAAGATGGTTCTCTCAGGAGAAGGTTCCGATGAGATCTTCGGTGGTACGTTGCTCTCTTCGCTTGATCGAGGGACGAGAGAACTGATCCTTGCTTGCCATAGGTTACCTTTACTTCCACGCTGCGCCCTCTGCCGCCGATTTCCATCAAGAGTGCATCAAACGAGTCAAGAACCTCCACACTGCCGATTGTCTCCGTGCCAACAAGTCAACAATGGCTTGGGGTCTTGAAGCTCGTGTTCCTTTCCTCGACAAGGAGTTCCTCCAAACTTCGCTCGACATCAAGCCTGAACAAAAGGTCTTCAGCAAGGGTAGTCTTCAGGAGAAGGACAAGGATGGTAGACCGATTATGGAGAAGTACGTGTTGAGGAAAGCTTTCGATGTTTCTCCCGACGGCGAGAGGGTAAGCTTCATGTTCGCTCGAAGTTTCGACCTTGAGACGAAGCTGACGTCGAAATATCTTCTCCTTCTTCACAGCCTTACCTTCCCGACGAAATTCTCTGGCGTCAAAAGGAGCAATTCTCTGATGGTGAGTCTTCATTCCAGCCGAACTTGGAGATCTATCGGAATAGTTTCTCACATCTTGGGGCTCTACAGGTGTCGGATACTCGTGGATCGATGGACTCAAGGCTTACGCTGAGCGATCAGTCTCCGACGAGCAAATGTCAAAGGCCGCCGAGCGATATGCCCTCGACACGCCCGAAACAAAGGAAGCTTACCTCATCCGCCAATTATTCGAAGGTCACTTCCCTAGCGAAGCTGCCGCCAAGACTGCTGTTCGATGGATTCCCCGAGCTGTAAGTCCCAAACTTTCGAACTCTATCTCGCGGTGTTTGAGAACTCCAGTTGATTGACATGCATACCTTTTGACAGGACTGGGGCTGCGCATCGGATCCTTCTGGACGTGCCGTCGCCATTCACGAGTCGGCGTATGGAGAAGACGGTGAACTCAAGAGGTAGTAGAAGATATTTTGGACAAAAAAACCTCAACCAGAGTTCGATAGATGGGCGGTATAGATAATTCGGATCTTCCACACATTGTGCAAGTATGAGTACGATTTCATCGCAGTAAGGAGAGCGTGGCTGCATCCTGTTCTCGAGCTTTGGGGTGTCGTGTGCGAGAGTGAGAACCTCGGACTTAAAAGCTTTAATTTTCGCCACTTTCTCATTTCGGTTTCTTCTCTTTTTCCTCTCCCTTTCTCTCATCACCTGTCGACACGACAAAGGATCGTCTACCGACAAAGCTACAGTAGCAAAGACCCTCACTGAGGCTACGAACGGCCGCGACTCCCGTTGGTTGTTTCATCCCTCTCGCCTCCAAACTTGATACTTTCCAAATCCGGATCAAACTCTTCAGTCTCAACGCAGGGATACTTCTCGTGGCCTATATCGGGACACCGGGTAGCTCGAAGACCCCGTGTTAGTCCCGGAGTCGATCACACTCTCGGGGATCTCCTTTCTCTCCTCGCCAAAGAGCAAGACAACGGTTCCGCTCAATTTCAATAATTACGAGTTGCCAGGGGCAGCGACATGTTTTGTCTGTGACCTGAACCCCGACCCTTCCGACGTTTAATCCCAAAAAGACCCTTTCTCTTTCATCTTTCTCCCTCCTCGAGTGCCTCCCTTTCTTTCGTTCCCCTGCTTTCTGCTCCTTTCTCCTTTTCACCCTTTATACGACCACGCCTCGAATAACGTCACTCTCTGTCAACACTTTCGTTACGGTTCACGACTTCCCTCTCTGATTCTTCACGACAACTCGTGCTCTTTCGCGGCTTCCGACATCTTCACTTGACTTTGATCGACGTCACCCACAGTACCGGACTCCAAGCTTACTCTCTCGACACTGATCATACGAAAACGTCTTCCCCCTTCGCACAACTTCCGAAATGCGTTCCTTCATCCTTCTCTCCCTTCTTCCCTTCCTCGTCAACGCAACAACACCTTCGCCGGTCGAAGGACGTCGGCGTGAAGAGAGGAGGTGGATTTGGGGACCAGAAATTGTGCAAGATGGAGAAAGCGCTCCGCCTCCAGGGAGCAATGCGAATCTGTTCTCAGGTTAGTCAGCTTCATTCTCACGGACTGGCGATCGTAGAAACTCACATCTCGACTCGTAAGTAGGCACAATGAACTTCTTGACGACACCGCAAGCTCAACCTACCGCCCCTTCCTTTCCGCCTCACGATTCTCCACCTTCCGACTCCTTCGGCTCCCTTTCGTTCAATTCTTCAACGACTGCCCGTGCTCCACGCTCTACGAAGGCTTCTCATGCGCGAGTGCATCGTCAAAAGGCAAGTCGTCAAGACAAACGATATTACCAAGGATCTTCAATCATTCAGGACCCAGCACCTGGAGATACTGCATCTCTCCCACCGATCGGAGGAGGTCGCACAACTCCCGATATCGGCGGGCTCACACCTCCAACCTTTCCACCTCGACCTTCCGCTACGCCCTCTTCGACACAATCGACCGAACTGACAAACGAAACCACCTCAACGACTGAAACTCCCGCGACAAAACACTTACGTAATCCTATACTCGCCGAGAACCAACGGTTGCGAGCTATCGCCTGGAACAGCTACACCAGTCGTCTAGCGATGGACAGTCGTCTAGCTCAAGAGGCGGATACTTCGACGAGCTCGAGCAAGGCTGAGGAAACGGGCATAGTTTGGACGAAGATTCGCGATTGTACGTCTCTCTCTCTCTCTTCAATCGTCAATTCCGTCCGTCCCAAGTTTCCTGATGCCTCCTGAGCCCTACAGACCGAGATAAGATCCCAGGTCGTGATACTCTTCATCGAGTCGTTCGTCGAAACGCTGGAGCTCTCAAATTGGTCAAGCGAAGGGTAGTAGACAGCGAATAGACGCTCTTCAGCACACAACCCATCAGTCGTATACGATATACCCCGTTCCCTCTAGCTCATACCTTACTCGTTGTACTTCAGATTTGTCGGTATCTTTTCACGAACTTGTTCAACGTCTATCTTCATCTCGTCCCCTTCGCATACTCTCGTCTCTTTTTGCATCCTCAATATCATATTCCCGTAACTCCTGTTGTGTGCGACGAGACCCTCGTCAGACGTCTTGCGAACGTCCGTTGGCTTACTCCGCGGAATGCGGACGGAGTCTGCTCATCCCTTTTGAAGGAACCGAACCGCTTTTGATCTATTGCTTCTACTTCTAGCACTCGATACAAGTAAAGTGAGTTGAGTCGCGAAGTTCCGCCGAATTCTTCAGGTCGGTTTTTTTGACGTAGCAAAGCAAACCGCCCAAACCCTCTCTCCTCACCTTCATACCTCAATACTTCAGATACAGCATGTCGTTTTCGGAATCATCTCAACGCAGGCGTTCGAGCGTTCGGTGAGTCCTCGTCTCTCTCTTTGAGGCGATTCGCTCACGTCACTTCGTTTCCTTTACCGAGCCTTACCAACTTTCCTGTATGGCTCGGGGGGAAAGGACGGGACTGATGTAGCGCAATGAATATGTTTACTGACTTGCACGCTTGTTTAAATCGCACCCTTCGCTCCTACCGCACCGAACCTGCTCCAACCTGAATCTTTCGACTTGTCATCAATTTCCATCCTGCTTCCTCCTCCCTTCATTCCTGGTCTGTATCGATGTAGTCGCCCATCTATCGCGCAGAACAAACTCGGTCCTATGACCATGAGCAAACCTGCCGCACCTGGGTGAGTTTACCATTTTCGCAGGGAGAATCGCCCACTCTTCCGCCTGAATAGGCGAACACTGACACGCTGATGCTCTCATGTAGTCAACAATTCAACTTGGTCTTTATCGGAGCTGGAAACATCAACTTTGGAAGTGATGAAGGACCCTGGGACCACTCTTTCCGACTCGAGCACAAACTGGGACCTCGTCTCAAAGTTGTTGCTTTGATTGACCCCAACGAGAAGGTTGCCAAGACTGTACTCGACCGTAAACGCAACTCGTTCGTAGTTTCAGCCTACAAGGACACGAGGATCTGTTCTTCGCTCGACGATTTCGTTTCGACCATGAAGGATCACGAGCGTCCTCATGCTTTCATCGTCGGAAGTCCCGCCGCTTTCCGTGGATCGACTGATCAAGGCCGCGACGTAGAGCTTCAAATCTTGAAGCACTTCCCGAAAAACACTCCTTCCGTACGTTCTGTTTCATGGATTCGACCTCTTACCTATCGTTCTAATGCTCTCTCGTCTGTAGATGTTCATCGAGAAACCTCTCTCGACCGATACCGCCGAAAAGGCTCTCGAAGTTTCCCGAGTTCTCGTCGATTCCGGAACAGTCGTTTCTGTTGGTTATTTCCTTCGATACCTTCGAGGCAAGCTTCGAATACTCCTCCCTGCTCATCGGAGACAGCATGACTGATCACATTTCACCGTTCACAGTCGTTCAAAAGATGCGTTCGATTATTGAAGACAACGATCTCGAAGTTATGGCCACTGTCGCTCGTTACATCTCATCTTACGCTAAGACTGCCAAGCCTGCATGGTGGATGAAGTCAAAGGATTGCGGACCAGTGTTCGTGAACATTCTGTTTTGCGCTCGCGACGAATGACGCTGATTTCTTCACGACGACAGCGTTGAACAAGGTACTCATTTCTGCGATTTGAGTCGTTACTTCGGAGGAGATGTCGACATGGACTCAGTCCAAGCTCAGGCACTCGGTGAGTACTCATTTCACGGTAATCTGAGGGTAAAGTTACTGATCCCTTCGTCTAAAAGAATGGGACGAACCTGCTGGAGCACTCAGCGTCATCCCTGTCGACGAAGAGGCTATCGCTGAAGATGACCGTATTCCTCGAGTCACTTCTGCTACCTGGAAATACGAGACAGGTGCCGTCGGATCCTTCACCCACGCTCTCGTCCTTCAAGGAACCAAGTACTCTTGCGAACTCGAAGTTTACGCCGATGGTTACCAACTCAAGCTCATCGACCCTTACAACGCCCCTGAACTCCGTGTTCGTACTCCCGATGGTGATGACGAGCAAGTTTACACTGTGAGTCGCTCTAAGATCGCCCTGACAGCCAACGATCACTGACAGCAACTCCATCCGTTCATTCAGTTCGGAAGTGACGACCCCTACGCATCTGAGCTTAGTGAGTCTACGTCTTTATCGTCGTCGAAAGACTCGAGCTGACTATTCCCGAGGCGAACAGACGCTTTCATCGACGAAACTGAATCTGCTCTCGGTACTGGATCCGCTGTCGCCGATGACGATTCTTTCGACATCCTCTCATCGTACGAAGATGCAACCAAGACCTACGCACTTACCTGGGCTATCCGATACGCTTCCGAGAACAACACGAAGCGATTCAGGAAAAGCGCGAAGAAGGAGATCAAGAAATAGATTTGTACTTAGATACCTAGCTTAACATTGACCATACCCCTTATTCTCGGCGTCGCTGTATCTCTGTTCGCAAGTGACGTTATGATTGCAATTCATGTAGATAGACAAGTTTCAGCAGATTCTCACTGTGAACCACTGCAGCTGATTCGCACACGAGAGTCGCTCTGGTCGTTCCACTCTTTCAGCTCACAGTACTCTGCCCTTCGTCTGATGTCGGCGTAACGTAGCGAGGAACAGGCTGAATGCTATGAGGAGAGGAGAACTGAATACCCTTTGCGCAAACTTGACGAAATTTATTCTCCAGCCCATTTCTTTTTTCGGTCTGTCGCCGCTTCAGAACGAGCAGCAGCTCTATGTTCTACGAGAGACGACCTTTTGCTCTAGAAATAGTGGAAGAGAAATTGTAAAAGCAACGAGTGACGTCCGAAGTAGCTTTTCGACGTTCGCTCAGCGACAGCTCCTCTCTCTCTCCTCTTCCTCCACTTCACACAACTTCAAACTACTGTCAATATGTACGTCACTCTGATTGATTCCTCACGAGCAACTACTAACTCTCCTGCTCTCCTTCGAAACAGGTCTTCCAGTTAGTTTCGTCACCTTTCAATATCTCGCTGTTTCCCTCACTAACTGATTCCCGCTCTCCCTCGGCTCTTATCAACAGACACTGCCTCAGGAATCTCTTCAAAAACTGGTGCTCTCGGTGAAGGTTCCGTCGGTGGAAACACTAGTGGAAAGGGTAGCGAAAGTAACGCCGGTGGACGCGAAATGGGTGACTCTGATTCGAGCATGAAGGGTGACACTGTGAGTCTCAGCAATTCCTCAAGCCTTTCTCGGTGCAGTATGAGTGCTCTGAGTTTGTACGAGGACGGACCGCTGATAAATCGTCGTTTCGATTTTCGATTTTCGCAACTCTAGTCTTCCGAACCCAGTACGTTTACAGACTCTTCTCTACCTAGCCCATCACTCTACTTTTATCGCATCTACGCGACCCCCTACATTTGACCCCCTTCGGTGTTGACGCATGTTGACATTTTACGCTCTTTGTCTCTGCAGACGTCAACAACGAAGCTCCTTCCTCTACCAAAGAGATCAGTACCGACAAGGAATCGGACAAGTTCAGCAGTGACGGTAGTAGCAAGGCCACTAGTGCCGAGCAATAGATACTCTTCTCGTCGGCGTAAAATTCCAAATTGTGTATACCCTCCCTCGATACCGCGAAATGACAAGCAGTGATCTTCCACAAACGAGTTCTCGGCAGAGAGACTACAGTGACGACCGAATGAATGTGAGCAACGAGAAGGCAGCGAGAATCGTAAACCTGCGATGTGAACATTTTTCAACAACAAAACGAACGAAAACGAAAACTGAACTAGTATCTACATTTAATCACTGTCTCCATCGTCGTCCAAGTTGATCTCCTCCGTCTTTGCCCTCTTCTTGACTGATTTACTCATGCTCCTGCTTCGAGCTCTGGTCGATTTCCCTCTCTTCCTCTTCTTTGCCTTTCCACCACCACTTCCAGAGTCGTCCTGATCTTCGTCCTCGTCCTCGTCGCTGGCGTTTGCACGATCAAGCTTGCGACTTTCGACAACTCGACAAACTTCAACTCCAACTCCTGACGACAACAAGACATCGATCCAAACTTTTTGCGTCTCGGAAAGCTTGTCACCGGGACCTTTGATCTCCGAGAAGAGAACCTTCGCTTCTGAGGGATTCCATAGACTGGTTCGAAGAACGTGAATCAGCACCAAGGGGATCAACGAGAAAGAAACTAGAGAGACAAACCAAAGATCGGGAATTCCTCCTGTGCGATGTCCGTATTCTTCGACAAAGACGGTGAGTATAGAAGCGAGAGGCGGTCCACCGATGCACTGTGAAGAAATGGAGTATCAGTATACGGAGCGGAGCACGGAAAAGGAAACGCAGGCTTGCCTGAACAATCTCGATCAGGTCTTCTTGACTGAAGCGTTCCCAATTAATCCCGACTGCCCATGTATTGAGAGGTCGCTCTCGCTCATCCGTCTCTTTCAAGAATGACACGGCTTCCCCTCGAGCGACAGCTGCAAGTCGATCGTTTATGGCAGGTCGTCGGACTGTAACACAGAAGAGCATGAGTGTTGAGAAGGAGACGGAGAAAAGTGCTGTTAGCAGGCCTACCGATAGCGAAAGCGTCAGTCGCAAGATCGAGAGGAGCAGATTGATAAGCGGTCTCGAAAACACCGTCGATGGGAGCGAAGATGATGTCCCAAAAGACGAGTGCGAACTGGTCGTCGGTAGCATGAGCAGGGTCAGCATTCGTATCGAAGATGCGAAAAAGAGAGGAAGAGAAGCGAACGATCGAAGTCAAAACACCATTCTCAGAGTGAAATCTGTTGCTTGCGAATTTCACAGGTCAGCAGTGCTCGGCAACGATGTAGCGAAAGCTTAGCGTACCCTTTCCATCCCTCTTTGACATACTGTTCCAGCGCTAGTCCTTCGACACTGACTTCCTCTGCATCGCTAGCTCGCCAGATACTCTTCTTTCCGATTGTTGGATCATCTAGCCTTTCTCCTTCCATCGTCCTCTGCTCTGATTTGGCGAGTAGTACCTCGAAAATTGACCTCTCGTCTTTTGAGACTTCCAAAGCTGATTCGATGCGAGAGATTCGACGTTGTAACGAAGATTTGTAGACTGGTGTCAGGCAGAAATGTCAGTATCACATGCCACCGACGGGTAAGGTGATGAAAAACCTACTGAGATGCGTGTATGGATCTTCGAGACCGACTTGACAGACCTTGAGCGCTGCTTCCCTCCTCGCTTTGAGCAGTTTCTCCTTCTTCTTCGCTTTCCCCTTCTCCCCCAGGATGAGCTCTTCGCCGAGAGGGTACTTCATCAGAACGAGGGCCAGACGATCATACCAATCTCCTCGTTTACCACGTCTGAATGAAGTTTGAGCGAGAAGGAAACGGAGAATCTCGACTTCGCGTTCGTGGTCACCCTGCGATCGAAAGGGTCAGTCTGATGCAGAATGAGAGATATGCAGTAACGTACGAGTTTGGCGTAACAAGCGGCAGCTTTGTAAGCTGCACGACTCAATGGCCAACCAGGATGAAAACGCCTCCGATAGTACAGTCTTCTCTTTTCCCCATCGTCTTCTTCCTGCTTCATCTCCAACTCAGCTTCTTGACACAACTCCTTCCATTCATCTTCGACTTCCTCCCAGATCCTGGTCCCTTCTTTGAAGCGAGCTTTCTTCTCTTCTCCAGATTCCTTTTCTCTTTTCGGCACTCCAGGACCCCAAATCCCCTCAAGCGATTCTTCAACCAGCCTTTCAACCTCCATCGCTGCTTCAAATTGTTTGAGAGATTTGCGAGATGGGAAGATGGAGAATGAGCGTGAAACGATGTAATCGGGATAACGACGTTTGCCGAATCTTGCGAGGAGCGATGCGGTGATAGAGCTGGGTTTGCTAGGTTGAGAAGAGGTAGCAGTGTAAGATGTACGATGGTATACGAGAGAGAGGCGGTTGAAGAGGGTAACGTAAGTAGGCGAAAGTCGAATGACAGCACCTGACAACCGGGGAGCGATCATTTAGCTCAGGGAAACAGAGGAGAAAGACAGGCCCATGCTTACCGATACTGTTGAGAGCTTGACGAGCGACGACGGTTGATTGCTTGAGTTTGTTCCCTTTCGAATCGTAACCGACACCGAAAGAACCGAAAGGTTTCTGTTCCGTCTCTTTTCCTTTCCCTTTCCCCTTTTCACGAGTTGCAGTAGGAAAGAATGAGAGTGTGGACTGATTCGAAGTACGTAGCAATGCTTTCGTCCATTCTCCACGCTATTGAATGACTCCGGCCTTAGCTCGACGCAAGTTTCGAAAGTAAAAGTGAGCGAACGAACCGTAGTTTTCCCGGCAGGCAAGGTCACCTTCATCCTCTTTCCCAAAGCAACGAGTTCTTCCATCGTCAACAGCCCCAACGCGATCTCTGGATCTTCCAATGCCAATACCTCCTTGTCTTCTGCCAGTTTCGTCAAATCCATTTCTTCATCCTCCTCATCGCAATCTCCCAATCGCTTCTTCTTCTTCTTCGGCGATATCAACTTGACGTCTTCGTCGTCGTCTGACAAGGTCAAATCGATAAAGTAAGGGTCGGGACTGGGAGATTTCGCTTTGATTTTAGGAGGAGTCGAAGGTCCTGCGATGGGCTTGAATTCTTGTTCTTGAGGTTCAACCGCTGGCGGTGAAGGAGTAAACTCAATGACTCTCCATAACGCTTCACATGCTGACTTGAGATCTGTGATGTCGTTCTCGTAACCTATTCCGTCTAATCGAATCCAACCATGTTTGCGAAGGAATAATCTCATGAAGAGGTATCGAGATTGATCTGTAGAGAAGAGTGTCTAATTAGCTACTGTCCAGCATAGTCGAATCACGAAAGAGTGGACTTGCATTCGAGAGTGCGAAACCTTCGAAGAGCATGTTGTTCTTTCTCCGAGAAGAGGAACGCTTCATGCTTGAACACGGCATCCATCATATCATCTGCACACTGAACGTAATAGCTCACCCGTTGAGCGGGAGGAGCGTTTGAGACGTCGGAACCGGGAGAATTTGGTGCTGAGGGAGAGGGAGAAGAAGGAGGTGGAGGAGAGCCTTGTAGTGGAGGAGGGCTGTTGCTAGCCATCTTGTCCTATTTGTGAAACCCTCTCGTGCTGTCGTTGTTCTTTAACTTGTCGAGTGTGAAGTGGAGGAAGGAATTCTTTCTTTTCTCTCAACTTGAAATTTCGATCGCGAAGTCCGACTCAACTTCGTTCAATCATAAGCATTGTGAGACGTGTAGATCGCTTTCAGCATGTAGCTAGATAAGCAAAACGACGCGTTTCCTCATCTCCCATCGACCCGAACGACAATTTAAAAGGTATAGCGAGTTACATGATAGAGAAACCATTAAACAACATTCCCTGAATAGCGTTCCACTGATACTCCGCTCGATCCCTACTCTCCCCATCCTTCATGAGATCAGTCCAAACTCTCTTGTCCCAAGAACTCCTCGATCTCTCTCCCTTCCTCATCCCCCTTCAAGCTCGCCGCTGATTCCAACCTTGATACTGAACTCAGTCGATGGAGCTTTGGGTGATGCAAGGTTGCCGATCGTTTGGTCGAATGCGATTCCGGCGAATTTGATCTCGAAGATTGAGGAGAAGAAGGGTCCGGGAAAGTTAAGGCTGGAGCAGCTGTGGAGGTTGTACCTTTACCGTGGTAGGGAGTCGAAGTGTAGGCCTTCGTAGCCGGGTCCGAAAGGGCGATTGGGGAGGAAGGGAAATCGTGAGAACGAGACGGAGGAAGTCGTTGCGAAGTCGAGTGAAGGTTCGAGGAAATCAGTTTGTTTGTCGAAGTGGGTAGAGCCATCTATTATGAGCGTAAGAGGGTGTCAGTGACAGATACCTCCGAGACTAGAGCAGCGAAAGCGGCGGAGACTCACTTGGGAACCGAAACCGAATTCTCCCAACACCTCCTCTTGGGCACCTTCTTCGCCTGATCTCCAGCTCTCCCCTCTACGACGTGAGTCCTCCTTCTCATTCCCGTTCTTCCTCGTGTCGAGATCGGCAGATAACGACTTTCCAGCCGAATTCAAAGTTTCGAGGGAAGGGAAAGATTGACTCTTGGACTTCAAGCTTGCTCGAGGCGTTACGGAAAGAGTACGGTCGGGTTTCTTGCTCGATGCTGAGTTTGTCGAGTGCTTCGAAGCGCTGAACATGGTGTTGATCGGTCTATCCTTCGATCTCTTTCGGCTCGAGTTCTCGCTTGATTTCGGTGTTTCGATTCCAGTCGAGGTTTCCTCCTCCGACGTCCTCCTTCGTTTCGCGGCTTTCATCTTGACGTCAACCTGGACTTCCTCCTCCTCCTGCTCCAATTCAGTTTCCTTCGCTTGACGTCTTTCAATCTTTTTCTTTTCCCATTCCTCCCATTCGTCCATATTGAGCGGGACCCCCTGCAAATCATCTTCCTTCGTCGATTGATCATCCTCTCGCCATTCCCTATAAGCCCATGGACTGTTTCCTCTAACCTCCCCTTTCAGAACCGCACTCTCTAAACCTTCCAATCCAAGCATGAAGCTCGCTAGATGATTCGGACCTAGTTTGCGTCTCTCTTGATCTAGTGCTGTGAGTCTTTGAGAGAGTAGAGAGGCTTGCTGTTTGAAAGAAGAGGAAGTTGAGGGAGAATTCGGTCTAGAAGATGCGGCTAGGACGTGGGGTATACGGGAAGAGATTGGAGAGTAATTTGTGATGGTCGCATGATCCCTCGCCATACTAGAGTTCTGGCGAGGTGGAAAGAAGTGATGGGAAGAAGTGAAAGGTTTCAAAGTTGAATGACTCCCCCTCTCTCACCTACTTCACTTGAACCCAATCTCAAGTCACCAATAGACTACTAGGCATCGCTTATAGATGTCTGGACTATTCGGAGATGGTTCAAGTCCTTCCTCCTCTCGTTCCCCTTCTCCTCAACAGCAATTGCAACCCCGCGCCGACTACAGTTCTCAAGGTGCTGATTGGGCTGGACAGGGACCTTCAGGTGGAGATGCTGTCATGGATGAGCGTAACGATGGCGCTCGGGAGGGGTTTGCAGAGGATGGTTCGGACGAGGAATCGGAACAGGAAGGAGATCCAGACGAGGACTACACAACGACAGCGGCTCAAACCAGTAGCTACGGCAAAGAGGTGAAAGGATTGTATGGAGTGGACGATGTCTTGCCAGAGGAAGAGTTCGGAGAGATCACTATCGCAGGTATGGTTCACATCTCCATTCTCTCCCTCGACGCGAGCGCTGATCGTTCTTCGTGTGTAACGTTAGAATTGTACGAATTGCTCAAAGCGAACTGCATCAACCTCAATCCCGCTTACCAGAGAGAACCTGTCGTACGTTTTCACATTCTTGGTGATTCTCCTCGTTTCGCAAGTTTGCTCAGCATTCCTCCCTCACAACTACACAGTGGAAGGCAGACCGGAATGAAGGTCTCATACAATCTATCTATCGTAACGTTCATGTACCGGAGCTACTATTCAATGTGTACGCAAGCGCAAAGAAGGAAAATGAGGAGGAAAACAATGGAACGGTTATTGCAGATCCTGCTCGACACAAGGTTGGAAACAAGGGAAAAGGAAAGGAGAAAGAGACGGGTGTTAGGCTAGTCTGGAATTGTCTCGACGGAAAGCAAAGATGTACTGCGATTCGAAAGTGAGCGACTTTTGCAGAACTCGCGTCCTTTGGTCGAGAAGCTGACTCACTCGTCCCCTCGTTAGGTTCCTCGATGGAGGATTCGGTATCGTGCGTAAAGCCGACCGTCTGGATGCAGAATGCGAAGCTGATCTTTGACGACTTATTGACAGAAAAACGATTTGGATAAAAAGGTCACCTTCGATCGTCTGACTCCCGAAGCACAACAGATCTTCCGCCAAAAGAAGCTCAGATTCGGATACTACCGCGAGTTGTCGTATGAGCAAGAGTGTGACATCTTCAGGCGAGTTCAATTGGGCATGCCTCTTCAAGGAGCAGGTAAGTTTCTCCCTCTGCTTTTGATAGATTGCTACGAATTCACTGATACGGTACATTCCTCTTCTATGAAACCGCAGAGACGGTCAAGGCGATCAATACAGAATACAGATGGTGGATCGACGGTTTATTGTCTCTCTTCGCTCCGCAGGATGTAGCGCAACAATGTGAAAATCCAAACGCGTTCTCGCCTGTATGCTCTCCTTCCCCTCGAGTTGACTATCAGATTTGTAAACTGACTCCATGCTCTATGAAAAGCGAATTATTGAACTCAATCGCAACAAAGGCCTCACCCTCTTCTTCTGCCTCGTTTCTTCGTTGGTCGGTGGTTACGCAAATACTCAGCATCGAACTCAAGTCCGCAGAGACAAAGAGATGGCAACGTTGTCACTCCCTTCTTCGACAAAGCGCAAAATGGTCCGCAGAATACTCGATCGATTCAAGGATCTCACTCTCGTACCTCAACTCGCCGAAGACTGCAAGGACTCCAAGTGGCCAGCGAGCGCTCTCGTGACGGGTAACCCAAAGAGTCGCATGCGATTCCCTCATCGAATCTGGAGGATCCCGAACGGCAAAAGTGCGGGTCGGGCGCTCTCACCAGTCGAATTCATGTTCTTGCCGATGCTCGTTCAGAAGTATGAAGATTTACGAGACGGAGATCTGCTGGAAATCATTCAGAAATGTCGTGAGCTCGTAATCAGCAGTTATGGAAGTGAAGTCAAGGATAATGGAAAGGTTTGGAAGACAATGAAGACGTTCATGGAGTGAGTTATCCAGTTCCTTCTCGCTCCTTGTAACGTTAGCTTACGCTGACCTGGCCTTGTCGACGTTCTAGTGATTTCGACCCTAACACCGACCTCAAAGGAATTTACAACGATGATGGTTCGAGAGTCGTCAACGGTGTTCGTCAACCTGCTCAACACAACACAAACCCTACCCTTGCCTCGTCTCATCCCGCAGCGAACACTTCTCCCTCTGCCCCTCCCTCAGCTGGCTCTCACGCTTCCAGATCCCGATCTCCAGAAACTTCTGATCCTGCGCCCTCATCGTCCTCGACTAGCAAGAGAAAGCGTCGTGACACTACGAATGCTATCGAAACAATCGACGCTTCAACGTCGTCTTCGAGCAAGAGGAAGAAAGTTCAGCAAGTCGACAGAGATCAGGAAGAAAGGGTACAACGCGAAGCAAGGGAGAAGGAGAAGCGACGGGCGGATGAAGTGGCACGAGAGACAGAGGGAAGGGAGGCGAGAGCGAGTCAGAAGAAAGCTGAAGAAGAACGAGCGAAGAGGAAACAGGAGGAACAGGAGAGGGAAAGGCAAAGAATGGAGGAAAAGAGAGTAGCAAAGGAGAAGGCAGAGAACGAGCGTGTAGCGAGGGATCAGCTCGAGAAGAGCAGATCTGGTCAAGAGTTGGAACGGAGAAGAGGAGGATCCGAAGAAGACATCAAACCTGTCATCTCCCGTGGACATTCGAATCGATCCGATGGTGGACCTACCCAAACCCTTTCCAGTCGATCGCCTCCCCGAACTACGCCATCAACCTCTCTGCCTCGAGATCATCCGATGCAACAACGGCCGATCTCTCGAACCGAGTCTCGACTTCCCTCGAAATCTGTTCCCTCCAAATCCGCTGCCTCGCTTAGCATCCCTCCAAGTAAAGCTGCGTCAAAGCCAACCTCGGGTCAGAGCGTACGATCCGAATCATCATTGACGGATCAGAATCCTGCTGTGCCTCCTAGAAAATATGGTTCCGAAGCGAAAACTCGAATTGCTGAAGCTGTCCTCTCCAAGGCAAATCCATTACCACCACCTCCACCACCTCCGACTTCACGCCGTGCTAAACCTCCCAGCTCGGTCCAGCACCCATCTCAACCGGTCCAACGCAAACGCATCATCAGCAACACAGTTCAGCAGTTCGACCACCTTGGCCGTCCAAAGCGTCCCGAGCAACTCGCAATGGAGGAAGATGAACTCGAAGCGTACGGAGGTCGTGGCGAAAACGATATCATCAGACCGAATGGAGGAGCGGAACAATTCGACGAGGAAGAGGAAAAGAATCGCGAGGTGGCAAGGCTGTTACAGTCTCGAGCTGATCCGAAAGATCTCGAGGTCATGAAAGCCTTGAGCCAGAAGAAAGCAGGCGGTCCGTTGCAGCGGTTCGGACAAGTAAAAAGGGAGGAACCTGATCCCTCTCTGGCTTTTTCAAACCACGAACGAAGATCTGATTCGGTCAGTTCATCCTCATCTTCTTTTACACATGTCTTTCGTATGCTGACTCTCCCGCATTATAGTATCGTGAACGCGAAAGATCTCCTGCTCGTACCTATCAATCTTCCTACCAAGACTCACACAGAGACAACGGATGGGCGCGACATAGTTCGACTTCTCACAGCCACCGATCCGAGTACTCGCAAGCGGGAAGCCCTCGTCAAGCTCGAGGATCAATTTCGCAAACGGCTAGATACCCCAACGTTTGTTTGACTTTACGATCCTGTCTCTCGGAGCTTCTGCTCACTCAGTTTCTATCAATTGCAGGCCTCATCTTCAAGACCTCTTCCTCGACCCTACGACTCCGATCCTAGACGTTGATCAACCCGCTTTCGACTCTACTTGCGCTTCACTTCTCCCTCTTCTATATGTTTCCTCTCGTTGCTCTTTCTCTCTCTCTCATCAGATCTGTCGTCTTTGTTTTTACTTTTGCAACTCGCTTTCCGTTTGCTTTTCGCTTGAGAAGGACAGATAATCCCGTGACCTCGTCTCGAAGCGGCAATCAAAGAACTCGCAGCTTGAGGAGATTTGTCGATCACTACTGACGCACGCGAAAGGACACCGCTTTCCGACTTGTTTTGCTTCGCTTCCTCTCTCCCCTTCCCTCTCTCCACATCCCTCTTTGCATCTGACAATGCCATCTCTCCTCGAATCACTCGCCGATATCATCAAAGGACTGTGAGTATTTCATTTACCCTCGTAGACGTTCAGTCAGAGAGATTGACTCTCTCGTCGTCGTCCCGTACTCCCTGAACCTAACCTGACAGATTCAAAGGAGTCTTCGCCATCTTTGAAACGTTCTTCTCCCTCATCAAGACTTTTGCGGAGGAACTTATCACTCTCGCCTCGAGCACAATCTCCTTCGTTTTCAGGAACTTCTTCGTTCTAGCTGCTATCGCTGGTGAGTCGTCGTTCGATTCTTTCGCTCATTCTTTCGTCGATGAAACTGATCTCGTCGGTCTCGTCGTTTTAGCTGCATTTGTCGCTTTCACCGTTATTCAACAGAGGAATCCTCAAGTTCGTCGCAATGTCGATCAATTGAAGAAGAAAGCTTGAAGAGGAGGAGAATCAGTATCTTTTATATCCCTTCCGAATCTAATAAGTATGTCCTTTGTTGTCGTGCTCTCAATCTCACGATTCCCGAAGAGACATACGAAAGAGGACCATGCAATTCCTTCATTAATGTCTGTGCGAACGAACTACTGAGGGGGCAAAGGAGGGAGGGCGGGTGAAGGAACATGACCGTTGGCGTTAGGTGCGGGCGACGATCCGGTTGATTGTGAAGGAACAAGCGGTAGACCAGAATGAGGTGAAGCGGGACCGAAGGGAGAAGGGGAACCGAATCCTCCATTCGACGATAGCTGAATCGAGCGAGCTTGCGGTGCAGTGTGAGGCGATTGTTGCTGAGATTGATGAGGTGAAGCGGTGTTCAGAGGAAGGGGAGGGAAGCCATTCGAGACTGGGAGAGGAGGGAAAGCGGAGGGAAGCGCGGGTAGGGCATCTGGATGTTGCGATATGGATGACCTGCCTCGTGTTCCTCTGCCAGTGCCTCCCGAGCTTGCGTATTCTCTTGAATAAGGGTTGTCCTCCTTCGGGATGCGAGGTCTGACCTGATGATCGAGCGCTCCATTGACGGCCGAGGCTGATCGGGTTCCATGAATGACCCTCGGAGCAGGGGGAGCTGCCATCGGGAGGAGTAACGGAGGAGCATCAGTCGATGCGGCATATCGAGTTTTCGCTTGAGGACGGCGAGACCAGGCTTGTTCCACCTCCCTAGCGAGTCCAAAGCCGGACGTGCCAGTATACGCGCCGAGAGAGTCTGACCAGATGAATGCTTGAGCGTCGACGATCGAGTTGAGTACTTGGTAGGCTTCGAGGCTTGCGTAAGGTGTGAGGGTTCGAGGGTCGCGGTATCGAGCAGGTAGGCCGGTGAGAGCACAGCGATTGAGTTTTGGATCTAGTGAGTAAAAGCGAAAGAGTCGATTAGCACGCAGTAACAGCAGTGGTCGATTGAGAGCAGGTTATAACTCACCATCTCTAGGAGGAACGGGTTGACTCCAATCGACGTGCTCCCCGAACAGCGCCTCGTACTCGTCGGCCCTATTCCCTTCAAAGTTGTCGAACACGAGCCAGTTGCGAGTCCAGGGCAAAGGTTCAGCAGGATCTCGTTGACGAGAGATTGGCTGATTAGTCGATGAAGATTGGTCGACGGAATTGGTCGGAGGATTGTTCTCGTCAGGTTGAGGATTGATCGATGTCGAATTGTCGCTCGACGCAGCACCACCATTCTCGTTTGCACCAGCTTTCCACCCTTTCTGACCCGTCTCTCCTAAAACCTCGATCATCCTTTTCCTCCCCAACTCTTCTTTTCCCTTCCCCTTGTCTTTCTTCGCAACGCTTCCCTCCGTTCGACTCAAGAATGTCAACTTCGGCCCAATAATCTCGTAACGCATTCCGGCAATGCGTTCTGCTTCTCTTCGATCTTCTTCTGCAGCGTAGAATGCTAATAGAGCAGCACGATTGATCTCTTCGGTTTCGAGTGCTTCTGCAATGAGATCGGCTTGAGTGAGAGTCTTCTGAGTTCTCCTTCTGGGTTTCGTAGCAACGGCCTGTTGAAAGAACGAAATCTTGTTTGGTTAACGATTGATCGACAGTAAAAACATGCGGACTTACCTTTCGTTTCTCACTCTCGACTAATCGATCTTTGACACCTTTCTTGAACTCGACTGCGCTCCGCCTCGAACTCTCCCTCATCGGTGCCAAAAAAGCAGGATCGATACTTCCTCTCTTTCGCTTGACAACCGGTACTCCATCATCATCCAACGTACTTGCTGAGGTCGATGCGACAGGTTGAGCAGCTTTAGCAGCCTTTCGAGCTTGATCTTTGGTCGTACGAGCGAAAGGATGAGTAGGCGCGACGAATCCTTTCTTCTTTTTGGCTTTCGCTGCCTGTACTCCTCGATTCAAGTCAGCTTACGCGCGTCTACCTGAATGCAGTGAGTCTATTCGATACATACCTTCTTCTCTGCTTTCGCTTCGTTCTCTAGTTTGCGTTCTCCAGCATCTTCATCATCTTCTCCCGCACTTCCTTCGTCCGTACTTCCGAAATCTGAATCAAACACATCGGCTTCCTCTAAAATAGGTCTCAAAATACTCTATCAGCTTCCTATCCAGTCCATAAGTGAAGGGGCACAAGAGCTGACCTTTCTGTTTGAATTCAACATCATCCACTTCCTCCTTGAACAGTTCCTCGGCTTCTGCGCCTTGCTCGTCATCCAACAGAGCTCTCATACGGTTTCCTGCATTGCTACGTTTGACTCGAGTAGCGAGATTCGGTTCGACAGGTTCGAAATCACTTTCTTCCTCTTCCTCCTCCTCCTCTTCTTCTTCTGGGGGTAATTCGGATGGTAGCTCGGCAGCAGGAGTACTGGTACGGCGTGATCTACGACCTGCCATGTCGCTTTCTTGTTATCGAAATTTTGGAGGTGAAGAGAAGAACTTCATATTCGAATTGAAGCAAGTCTTATCGATTATTTCAAGAAATCGAATCAGCGTGCTTTCAATTTCGCTGGATCATAAAATCGACTTTCGCGACAGAATTCGTGAAATATGAGGGAGGAGGAACGAGGCCTGGAACGAAGAAATGGATAACGAGCCTGAGAAAGATGGATAACGAGTCTGAAAAAGTTTCGCAAGATTCGCTCCTCGCACACTCGAAAGTCGACTATATTACCAAGACCTCGAATAGATCCACACTCCAGTCTATGTCACCACGAAGCCCGAACCGTCTATCCCCGTTCGCCCCGAATAAGCCGTTATAATAATCTCTTCTCCTTCTTCACCCCTCCAAAATCCTTCCTCTGTTTAGATCTTTCCGTGTAACAAATTCTTGATCATTTCTCGTCCAGTGATCCTAACAGTGTGGTAGAGAGTCGGGAGATCGAGAGTTGAGAAGAAAGTATCGGCGAATCCGAATGGCAACATCAAAGGGATCCATCCTATCAAAGCAGAAAGGTACGAAATCAGCATCAGCGTCTTTCCAGGTAGAGGATACCAAGAAAGAGAGAGGTGAGCTCACCTTGAGCGAGTTCGAGAGCGAAACCACCTTCGTGGAACTTGTATTGCTTGACTTCTCCCCTCACGAGGTGGTGTACATCCCCAGCAACGTAGCGCTACCATCAAGTCGTCTCATCAGCTCTCTCCTCTGATGTATAAAAGGATAAGTTCAACCCACCTCCATCTCGAAAGCACCAGCTTTAGCAGCCCATTGTTCACCCTTCAAAATATGGAAGTAATCATCCGCCGTGTGCCTCCCCGAGTGACCCTCTGTACCGAGTGGAGTTCCAAACAAGATCAAGTACTCGGTAATCGAAGCGTGAATGATAAACATGTGTCCCATTGCTCCTCCCGCGTTATTCCAAACCCATTCCCTAGCGTTTGGGGTGTAGGATTCGGGAATGATCGCTTGAGTCGTAGGATCCGAGAGGAGGGGAGTAGAGGAGAAGGCGTTGTTGATGGCGAAATCGGGATGGGTCTGTTTGAGAGAAGTAACAATGTGGGAGAGGATTGAAACTGTGTCGTTTCCGTGAAGGGAGATGGCTTCTTTCGCTACTGCATGAAGTGTTGGTGGATCAAAGATGTACCATCGAGACTGACGACGAGGCGAATCGTGTGGTTAGCTCTAGTGACTCTTGAAGAATGAGTAAACATTCGGATTTGTAACTCTTACTTTGATAGATTCGAGTCCTGCCCATACAAAGCTGAAGATTCCTAGAGCTACACTTGTGAATAAGAGTTTCTTGATTGAGAATCTCGAGGGTTTGTGGTGTAGTCTGATCGGAGGTTGATGAGGTTTGGGATGAGCGTGTTGTTTACTTCGAGGAGTAGGAGGTGCTACAGACATCGCGTCTTCTGGCCGGTAGGAGTGTGGGTTCGATGAGTGAGAAAGAGGAGAGAGCTGCAGTGAATGGCAAGAGGTCGAACGAGCTAACAAAATCTCGCGAGGAATTAGCGAAAGAAACAAGCGATCAATCTTTTGCACCTCTAACCACCTTGAACACTCGATACCCACCATGAGCGCAGCTAGAACGACTGCAAATACTTCCATCAACCTCGTACGCAAAACCTTACTCGAAAATGGTAAACTTGTTCAATTTCTTCTCATCTCTCATCCTCTCATACTCACTCTCCAACTCCCCAATCTAGGTCCATGCACTACTCAAAGCCTTCACTCTATCCTCCACTCCCTTCCCGAACCTCTCCCTTCTCGCAAACCTCCTTCCAACTTTCTTCAAGGAATCACTCGATCTCTCCTACCCGAATCAGCACAGAAAGTAGCTTCGAAAGCGTTCCCTGGACAATCAGAATCGACAGAAGGAACTTGGAGTATGAGATACCTCAAACAAGGCTTGTTGGCGAGAATGGAGGAGAGAGGTGAAATCGTTAAATTGACAAGATCGAAATGGGAGAACTTATCTGGGACTACATCGACACCGGTAGAGACGGAGCAAGTCGAGGAGGTGAAAGGATTGAATAAGAAGCAAACCAAGAATCAAGCGCAACAGGCAGCGAAGAAGGAGGCTGAATTCGTGTGGGTCGTCAAGGATGAATTTGAGAAAGCGATGAGAGACAGACGGGAGAATGGAGATAGTGGACGGACACCGAAGGATACGAAGAAGGGTGAGGAGGACCTCAAGAGACGGTATGGTTTAGAACAGTAGAGCGAAGAAGCGAGAGAATCTAAACTCGATTCAAAACTAGGTCCGGTCAGTCGAGGGACAGGAATTGTCGAGAGCAGCTCCGTCAGATAGTGTTGACTGGGAGACTACGGTTACGGTTGAATGATCAGCTTGGGGAACGCAAGTTCAGAAGAAACCGCTTCCTTGTGAAAATCCTGGGAGATCATTTCTTTTCTTTCTCTTCTCCTTCTCACTTTCCAATCACCGATCACCCTATTCAATTCGAACCACTCCACATCAAACACAAGAATGTCAGACTACAGTTTCGGTTCTTCTCCGTCTCCCTCCGAGGCCACTCTCGCCTTTGAACCTCTTCGTGAATTCTCGTCCTTATCTTGCTCTACTTCCAGTCCCTCTCTCTTCAGAGCCCTGGAAGTGCTCTTGGCTGACTCTACACTCGATTTGTGATGTAGATGAAGGACGAGTTTACTCCAAAGCTGTCCTCGAAACTCTCGGTGTCGATGCTGTTCGTTCTCCCGAAGAAGTCATGAAACGCTATCAAGATGGAACCGCTCAAGCTGAAGGAGTGGTTGAATGGGCAGAGGTTGAGGGTATGTGCATAGTGTGAGTCTCGAGGTTCTGAGCTGTTTCCGTGAGACTGACGAATTAGCGCGATGTCTAGCCTTCCAAGCCCTCATGATGAAGGCTCAAGGATCTACTGGTCACGTAGCCCGCCGAGGCGCAGAGCATATATCATAGCTCCCGCCGACGAGCCTCTCTCGATGCCGCTTGTCTTCGAAAAATCTCCATACTTCGAGTCGACAACCTGCGATGGCGACTGCGTCACGTCTCCAGCCTCTCTACCTCTCGGAATTCGTCTCTACACTAAGAGACTTCTCATCTCGCCCGCCTTCGAGGAACTCGGCGTTTCAGGGCAGTCAGAATACTGCTGGAAAGTCGAGCATGCATTCTTGCAGACCGCAGAACATTTGATCAAGATGCCTGGATTGAGTGATTTACCTTGATCAAAGTACGTCTATCGTTTCTACGTTCTCAACTTCTCTCGCATTGCTCACAATCTTCGCTTTCAACAGATCCGAATCTCAGAAAACGCTTGACATCCCCTCTTTCGCTTGTTCTCGACTGTACTTTCTTCTAGTCTCGGTTCGCCTGCAATACGTACTGCTTCCTACATACACGCTGAGTACGATTCGTACGGGTGAAGCGAATCGAGGGTCGAATCTCCTTGCGAAGCGAAGCGATCTTTTTGAAGATCACGCCTCAGCTTCGATCCCGGCTCTTCTCCTCGGTCGACTCCCTCTTCAAGTTCCGCAATGTGCTTCCGGCGCTTCTGTGCATCAAGGCGAGGGGAAGAGAGGGAGGTTCGGAAAGTCCGCGGCGCAATTCGACTTTCTTTCCTTTCTCATCTCTCCCTCTCTATACTTCTTGCTCTTCACTTCCTCTCCATCGCTTCATCCTCTCTCTTGGTGTCCTCCCCACTCGAAATGAGCCAGCTCAACCCTTCTGCCGCTTCCTTCGTCCCTCAAACTCTTCGTGAGTCTCTTTGCCCTCTCCAGTCTTCGAGAGTACGCTGACTGTGATTCGAGAGAGCTTGCAGCGCCCGGTCCCACGTATACTCGATCAGAACTAGACCAGATCGGATGTCACAAAGAAATCGTTCCTCCCGACAACGCACTTTTCAAGCACATGATGTGGGTCACCAGAGGAGCTAGTGTCGGAAATTGGAGGCAGCCAAAGAGTACCGATCACGACTGGTCTGAGATCAGGGATGTCGAGATTGAGTAAGCTATGAGCGGTATTTTCGCAGAATGAAGCTGATCGCAATTTCGAATGTAGCTTCACGACCACTCTCGTTCTCTCGGACAGGACCGTTCCTGGAGATGGTTGCGCTCACATGAAGAACGTCTCTCCCCAAATCATGCCCGTTATCGACTTCAACCACGCCATCTCAATTCAACTCGACAGCGCTTTCGTCGGAGTCGAAGAAGTCAAACAGCATGGACCCAAACTTCATGCTGATCGTTTGTTCCTCGCATTCTGGATGAACGTTGATGCAGGTGGAGGAAGCGCTGTAGGAGGCTGGAGGGTTATGCACGCTGTTTTGCATTCTGCGAATTAGATACTCTTTCACTTCTTCTCAAGCTGTCCGCAATTCCAGTCCGATCTCTTCCTCTTCCTCTTTCAGAGTGTCTGCGGCTTTGGTTCGAGGGATGGGATGTCTAGTGTAGCAGTGAAGACTCTATCTACTGTTCAGCTCTTCTCGCTCCTTCGATCCATTCCGGTTTCAGTCGATCAACTTCATCCTTCGCTTTTCCAACTTGCGCAGTCACGTCTTTCAGCAGACTCTCCCGGTCTTGAAGCTTCGGGATCGAGGAGGAGGAGATCAAGAGTGATTTGACGTTATCAGGCTGTAGAAACAGCAACAAGAGATCAGTCAGGATCGTTTCATTATCTGGAAGATTGAATGGAGAGCAATGATCGGAGAAGAGTAGACGTACCATCGCCTCAACCTGTTCTAGCATAGCTGAAACGTTTTCCAACTTGTTACTCGCCTCTACATATTCCTGATTTTGCCTGCTCACTAATACATCAGCTTTACTCCATACCTCACCCATGAGAGTGAAATCTGTACTGACTCCATCCACTGAGAGTAACCCATGACCCTCTCGTTTCCTTCAACCAATTCCTCAATTTGCACTCCTTCCCCCATCCGATCCGTGATCATTCCTTCTTCATTCCCATCCCTTCTCTTATCCTGTAACTTTCCTAATAGCTCGGTCAATCTAGGTTCTAGTTGTTTCAGTAGTGCACCGGACTGAGGAGTTGGTTGACCTGATTGAGGATTTGATGGACGACCTGAGATCGAGAGAGAAATGGAATCTGATTGAGGGAGCCATTGAGGTGGTTTCAAGAATTGAGGGTAAACCGAGAAAGCCTGACATCGCGCTCCCAAATCAGTGCTGCTTCATATCGAGGAGGGGAGATGAATGAGAGAACGTACAGGTGTATCGCTCGTTCCGAATTGAACCGTCGTAACCTTCTTCTCATCCGGATCGTTCCTCAACTCGAACTCTCCCAGATAGATAGGCATCAATACTGGATAAGTCGCAAACAAGACTTCTTTGAAACTCTTAGGGTTCATGCCGATTCCATCGGTCGATTCGATTGTTCGTGGTAAGGAGGCGATCTTGGAGAGGAGCGATAAGGGGTGATGGGTGAAGGGGAGGAGGGTTACGGGAGTGGAGTGTTGAGTGAGGTGCTGAGAGGGGGAGAAGGGGACGGAATCGGTGGGTGAGAAGGGTGCGTTTAAGGGGAGTTCGTCGAGGGGTGAGAGGCGGAAGCCTGGTAGTGAAGAATCGAGAGCAGAGACTACGAACGTCGAGGTTGACATCAGTGCTGGCATGGTGAGAGAGCGAAACAGGGGATTCTCACTGTTCAGATCCAATTCCGTATCTTCCAGTAAAGCTTTCCCTCTCATGACTAGATCCACTTTCCACACTGGTACGAGTACCATTCTGAACGCCTTTTCTACAATCCCTGAATCCAACACGGCAGGAGAGAACCCAAACCATCTTTTACAGAATCTTGAGAGTAAATGAGCGAAGACGACTGATACTCCGAAGGTTGAGGCGGCTGCTGTATAGGATATATCTAGTGCTCGATTTGGCGGTAGCTGGAAAGGAATAGCTAAGAGGAGTGAAGGGAGCGAAGTGAGTTCGAGAAGAAGAGGAAGGGAGAGCAGAGGGAACTCACTTTGAATTTTGTGGGATATCACATCATCTGGTTGCTCTTCTGTTGAATCCAATGAGGATTGTGAAGCGGTAGTAGGAGTTCTAGTCGATCGAGGAAATGAGAGTTGAGATGTAGAAGTCAAATTCCGTCGAGAGATGATTTGTCTGTGTAGGGTTCGCTGAAGCTGATGTGGTCTGATTATTGTTCTAGGTGATAGCATTCTTTGAGGCAAGTGAAGTGGTAGAAGAGGGAAAGAACGATGACATCGCTTCTCTCTCTCTCTCCTCTTTTCCTTCTTCCTACCCCTCAGAACCTCCTCGAGTCCAGCTCGAATACTCTACAGCCTATCAGTACAATGTCTGGTCTACCTGGCGCACTCCCTTCCACCTCTTCAGCAGCTTCTCCCACTCCCTCCACTCCCACTCCCGCTGCCGCACTCTCTCCAAGAGAACAAGCGCTCTTAGCAGCAGAGCAACGTGCGAAACAAATCAATACTCCCCAGTACTCTTCACCGGATCAAGCACATCAAAGATCTGAATCACCTTTCAATCCCACTCGCAATGATATTCTCGTATTTTCACGAATAATGGATAGTCAAGTTCGTCTTCTTCCCTCTCTCTCTCTCCCAGTATCCGTACCGAGCTGATACAGCGACTGTGTAGCTCCTTCCAAATTGCTCGAAAACACAAGCAGTTGAAACTCTCTCAACTCTCGAAAAACTACTCTCCAATATTCTCTCTCCTCCGAACCCTACCGCCGCTTCCAAATACCGTCAGATCCGTCTTTCCAACCCTCTCATCCAACGTACAATCATGAACGTCTCCAACTCTGCTCCTCACGACTACCTCGTCGCTTGCGGTTTCCGACGACAGACCATAGATTTCACCGCTTATCTCGTGTTCCCCCCTTCTCCCATCTCGAAGGAATTACACAAATTGAAGACGGGAGTATACGTATTGGAGAGTACGTTGAAGAGGGCAAAGGAAGCAGAGGAGAGGGAGAAAAGGTACAGGGAATCAGAGAAAGATGCTGAGAAGATGAGGAAAGAGAAAGCATTGTTGGAATTCGAGGAGGATAGGAGGTTGAGGAGTGAGAAGGATGAGAGAGGTACGTACTCCCTCGCTGTTCTACAATTCGATTCTGACTACATTCGTTCTTTCTGAGAGTGGTTCAGAGAAATTCGTTCGAGAAGCCCAAGCAGCTAAACCCTCACCACCCGTCGTACCCCGTGCGACTTCCCCCGCTCCTCGTCCCCGTGCTCCTGCTCCTCCTCGTACAGTTCTCCGTCAATCTCGTTCCCGAGGAATCGTGATGGGAGAAGTACAAGATCGTGTTGGTCGAGATGGAGCTGAGGATGGAACCCCTCCTCCTGCGTATGGTGAGTCACATGGAAGGGTTTTGGGGACTGGATTACCACCCCCTGCGGTCGAGTTGCCGGGGAGACAAGCGATGGAAGATTCTGAGGAAGAGGACGAAGGGGGAATGGGAATGGGAATGGACGAGGATGAAGAGGAAGATGATGAGGAGGATGAGTTGGAGGAATGAGTGGAGGAGTGGAGAGAGTGCGCTTGGATGAAGGAAGGGAGGTCAGGAGGAAAAGAAATGGATTCTCTCGCTTTGCTTTTTACGACTTTTTTCGAACTGTTTCTGTTTTCTGTGCTTTGATACATACTACGCAAATGAATGAAATGCCCTTCTCAAGTGTTCGACGTTAGCCGAAAGTGAGCGGTAAACCGCTTAGTATGAAACAGCAGAGAAGCTGCTGAAATACCTTTCTTTTCTTCCACCTCACTCACACTCGCACATTCGACCTTTACAAGTATGCTACGATCTACACGACTACTCCCTCGTTCCCTCTCTTCCTCCTCTTCCTCTCTCTTCCCCTCAATTCCCCACTTCCGTCAAATCTCCTCAACTTCAGCTTCAAGAGGAGCGATCAAGAGCGTAGGAGTCATTGGTAGTGGTCAGATGGGTGTTGGAATTGCATATGTTGCAGCGAGAGTAAGCAAATTCCAACCTCTTGTTCGTTTAGGCCTCCTTCTCACCCATGCAACGCCGACAGACGGCAGGAGTCAATGTTCTCCTCTGTGACAACAACCCAGCACAATTGAAGAGTGGTGTAGATTTCATGCATTCACTATTGGCGAAAGAATTGAAAAAGGGTAAAATTGGAGAAGAGGAAATGGAGCAAGTGAAAAAGAGAATCGGAACTGTAGAAGGCATCTCTGGGTTCGGAGGGGAAGACGGTGTCGATTTGGCTATCGAGGTAACGTTCTTCATCCCTCGCACTGTGGATGAGGCTGATCGGGGGAGTGAACAGGCTGTTTCGGAGAATCTCAAAGTCAAACAATCCATTTTTCAAGATCTGGCGACTCATCTCAAACCCTCCTCAATTCTAGCAAGTAACACTAGCTCAATCAGTCTGTCGAAACTTGCTGCGAGTGCAATCTCGAGGGAAACCGGTGAGGATAGGTCGAGGAGTGTCGTCGGATTCCATTTCTGTAAGGTCGACATCTCTCTCCTCTTCTTCATCGCTGCCGTACTTACTTGGGAGCGTTCGTTAGTCAACCCTGTACCAATCATGACTCTCGTTGAGTTGATCCCGGCACTACAAACACATCCTCTCGTCCTCAAGACCGCTCAAACGTTCGCAGAAGAAATGGGAAAGACCGTCGTTACCTCGAGAGACTCTCCTGGATTCATCTCGAATAGGTTACTTATGCCGTTCATCAACGAATCCATTGAGGTTCTGGATTCGGGAATTGCAACGAGGGAGGACATCGACCAAACGATGAAATTGGGTAAGAGTCTACCTCTTTTCTCTTTGATCGCACTTTCGCTGATCAGAACTTTGCGACGACAGGTATGCGACACCCTATGGGTCCTCTACAACTCGCTGATTTGTGAGCTTTCCTCTTTCATTCATCGTATCGTCCGATCCTTCGCACCCACTTTCCTCCCTCCCGACCACTTCGCTCTCTTTCCTGTCAAAGGTTCCTTAGCTGACTCAATGGCGTCTCTAGCATCGGGCTCGACACCTGTTTATCGATCATGCAAGTCCTTCACACCGAGACTGGCGATTCCAAATATCGACCATCCGTACTTCTTTCCGTAAGCTCCCTTCCCTCTCTGTTTCCTTCCGCTACCACTCAAACCGTCTCTATTGATCTCAGCGAATGGTTTCAGCCGGATACATGGGTAAGAAATCAGGAAAAGGATTCTACGATTATGGGTTGGCGCAAGAGGAGAAACCTATTATGATTCCAGGTCAAGGAGAGGTCGAGGCGGAGGGAGATACACCCGCTCCGTATGGGGAGAGCGAGATGAAGGCTTGAGATCGGGCAGGTTTAAAGGGAGTAGACAGAATCTGAGTTTTCAAAGTAGTATCGCAATCGTCGTTCTTCCTTTCTCGAATTCGATACCCGGTGGAAGTCGCCCAGTACCGGATAGCGAGCGACGAAGTTTCGGAAGCTAAGACACTGAAACCGTTGCACAAACGACTACACAATTGAAAGAGGGTTTCAAAGCAAAGCATTCAAGTTCTCCAAATGACCAAGATGCTCCGGGCTGAGAAGATCGGCAAACTTGGCGTACCATACAATATGAGGCGCGTCGACGGGTTTGTGTCCTTGGTATGAACGCTTTCGCAGAGCTGGAACGAGCAACAAACGTTTTGCGTAATAGCGCTGCTCTACCTCTTCTTCGAATGTCAAGTGCATGGATTGCCCATTAACATGAATGTGAACTGGTGTAAGAGACCTGATGCGGCAGTCCCAGCGATGTCCTACTTCGAGTAATCCAGAGAGAGCGCGTTCGGCAGGGTCAACGATGTGGACGGCCTTCTCGTAGATCGACAGCTCATCACCGGTGTAGTTGATCTTTCTTTCAGCTGGGATTGTCGCGATGAGGGCTTGCTTCGAGCTGCTCGAACCGAAATGTGAGTCTCGCGTTCCTCGCCAAGTGATAGCTCAGAGACTTGTCTGATGCAAACAGCTTTCACTTCGACCCACTCCTCGGGCATGGAGTACTTCTCACCATGATTCTGAGCGGCGTATGCTTCTTCGAGGCCTCCACATTGTGCGATCCAGTCGTTGAAATGCTGAAGCGCGTCTTTGGCCGAAACGAATTTACATACCAAGGTGTCAAGAACGGCTTTTGAGTAAGAAGGTACATCGTCTGTGGTCACAGAGAGTCGTTACTGTTCGTTTGCTGTATCGTGACAAGCGAACAAACTCGAAAGGTCAGGAACGTACCTTGGGGGAAAAGAGCGACCGTCGCTTCAGAGTCTCCACTCTCGCTGATCGGAGTGTAGAGCTCCTTAGGACCCATCATTGTCGAGAACTCCATCTGGTAGATGTGAGGGTAGATGACGTGAAGGAAGAGAGAGAAGAGAAGAGGAGCAGAAGAGAAAGCAGTAGATCGCTCCACTAGCCGAAACCGCGGAACTTGCGAGATCTCCGAAGCTGAAGACAGGAGGTGAACGGCAACAGTGGGTCATTCGAACCTGCATATATGACAGTAGACGCTACTCCTTGATGAGCGCGAAACCCAGATACAACACTATTTCGCAATCTCGAGATCAGCTCTCGCCCAAGAACGAGAAAGAGAGAGAGACTCACTAGCAGCCTCCAACTGATCTTCATCCATCTCCGCATTCCCATCCTTGTCGACTACTCTCATCCTCGTCAACAATTGCGCAAAGAGTGGATCTTCGGCTTCGTCTGCGAAGATGTCGGAGAAAGGAGCGGAGAAGTGAGGTTTGAGACCATATTCGGCTGCGAGTCTGTACCATCAAGAAGAGAAAGAGAGAATCAGTACGCAATTTGTCGAAGCGAGTGGGCGGATCGCAAAGGGACGAGAGCGACAACAGAGAGAAAGAGTTTGAACGCACTCTAAGAATTGATCCCAATACACGACATATTCCGGTACTTCCTCCACCGCATCTTGTAAAAAGAAAGTATATCGATGCCCAAACTGACTTGACGGATCTGGTGCCTCTCTCGAATCGAATTTGATCCCATAAACCGTATTTCCGTACGCTAATTGAGATTCATCTTCAGGTACTTGCGCCAACTTCTCCCTGTACGCAACGACATCTTTCACCATCGGCTATGAGATAGGATGGAGTGAAAGAGAGAGACGTACAGTAGATTCGAGGCATCTGGAATTGTACCGATCACGATTCCTCCAGGTCTGAGATAGTGAGAGACGTTGTCCAACATTTGTCGTGCTTTTGCTTCTGTCTCGAATGCGTAATGCATACAGAATTGCATTGAAACGACATCGAATGGTCGAACGACTTCGTTCGGAGGTAGAACTTCGGTAATCGATTCCTAAACGAGATGAGGAGAGGTCAGTGAGGATGTACTAGAGAGAAGAGAGCTAGATGTGCGCTCACCTCGAAGCAATCTAGAGTACGGAAAACTGCAGGGAATCGACTCCCTCTCATGTTCTCCCATCTCGATCTAGCTTGTTCAACTGAAACCGCCGCCAAATCTAGTCCACTCGAACAGACCTATCAGTCAGTCTAGTCAAAGGTATGACGATAGAAGCATAGTGAGAGAGGACTAACCGACTCCAACATATTCATCAGTCCCAGCTTTCGCCCATTTCTGTAAATCCCCTCCTTTCCCACAACCCAAATCCAACACTTTCACTCTCGGTTGTTCGTTGTCTCCTTCTCTCCTCGCAAATTTCGCAATCAAGACGGATTTGATCCAGTTGTTAAAGTTCTTCAAACCGATAATCGGGGATTCTAATCGAGTTTCTCGTGAGATGTTGGGTCGAGCGTTATCTACAAGGGAAACACTTTACGTCAGCACTGTCAAGACGTTCTCAAGAGTAGATTGCAGACGCACAATGATTCGCTACTACTGAAGTATCTTGATTTGGTCTCGCTCGTTTCGAAGGAGGAGGTCCATTCCCATTCCCATTGCCATATTCCGCCGGTCTCTTATAGTTCCCTCTCTCATACTGCCCTTGTCCATTCCCTTCGACTCTCTGTGGTCTCTGCGGTAATCCTTGAGGAGGAGGATTTGGTCTGTGAGGTAGAGAATCATGGAGGTGAGTCGAAGGTTGCCTTGTCCCTCTCCGCAAGGGGTTGTTGTTTGATTGGGAGAGCTGTGCTAGTTCTACTCTTGAGATTGGGATGAGGACTGAGGAAGGAGGAGTAAATCGTTTAGTGGGAGCATAAGGTCGAGGTTGAGATCGATTCGTAGAAGTTGAAGGGTCGTCAGAGGGAGATAACAAGTGCTGTAATGACATACTTGATTCACTGAGTCGTTTGAGAGTGAGTGGGAGGAAGGAGACCAACTTCTTTGCTCTTCTTCCTTCAACTCCTCACTTTCCTTTCCTCTCAACCACTTCAAAGGCAAGCCTAGATGTCATCAGATCATTCAAGTCCACCTAGATCTTCAACACGCGGTACAACCGAACGCAGAGCAGCTCTCAACGCAAAGAAAGACGCGACAACCCTCACAAAGAAACGAGCAACTTTCTTGGGAGCAGAAGACGACGACGACGATACACCATTCGATTTCGATCAGTACGACAAGAAGCAGCGTCCTTCCTCGAATCGAACACGCGAGAAATCACCGACAGTCGGAGATGGGATTTTAGGAGGAGCGTTTGATGATTTGTTCAATTTGGGAGACGGGACTGGAACGGGGACGGGAGATGGATTAGACGACGCGTTACAGGGTGATTTGGATGCGGATGCGGCACCGGTCAAGAAGAGGAAAATTGTTGCGAGAATGGATGAAACTCGTCTACTAGGTCCTACGGGGTTTCCGAGACTCGTTGGTGATATCAAGAAGATCAAGATCAAAGGGAAAGGTCACGAGGTATGTCTTAAAACTTTCCTTAGATCGCGGAATCGATTTCGCAAGCTGACGAAACTTCGCTATTCTCTCTCTGCTCTCTACCGTCCTCCCTACGCCCTTGCATTGCTCAGGCGCAAGATCTGAAACGAGTTCTATCAGTGTATCAACTATGGACTCATCAGATGTATCCGAAAACGAACCTCCGCGACACTTTACAATCCGTCGAGAAACTCTGTCACAAGCGATCACTTCAAGTGAGCCTTTCCTTCCTTCTTTGCGAACAGAATCATCAGGCTGACGTATCATCGAGTATGTAGAAAGCGTTGAAGGAATACAAAGATGATTGGAAGAGTGGGAAAACTTCGAAACCCGATTCAGAACATCCCGAATTCAATCAAGATTTCGACTTGGAACCTGAGGAAGGGATCTTTGCTGGACTCAACCGGAAAGGCTCTCAATCACAAGCGCAGGCACAATTGAAAGAGAAGGAGAAGGAGAAGGAGAAGGAAGAGGAGGAAGATGGGTTCGGGGAGGAAGATTTGGAGGATTTGTTTGGAGATGATGATGCACTCATGGCATCACTCGAGGCGGAGGCACAGCAGACACAGCAGAAGAAAGTCGCTGCCAAGAAGCCCGAAGTGAATGAAGATTACGATGAGGAGCAACCGGAGGAGGAGGATGATGATGAAGCGATGGCGGCGATGAGGGAGATGGAGGATATCTTGTCTTAGTGTTGTGTCGTTTCTTTGTATGTTTCGTTTAGTTTGTCGTCATAATCTTAGCTGTCTTTCGCTTCAACGTCGAGCTGTCTCTCAAGTGAGCGGTCTTTTGAACCCTTGTTCCCAAGCTCGAGTCTGTTTATCAAGACGAGGTCCGTAGTGAGATCTGTTTGATATTGAGGCTCTGATATTGAGGAAGTGAAGAGGGGAGTGTAGCTCGAATAAGTGAGAGCAAACCAGATTTATTCAATCCTTGTCGCTTCCCGCTGCTCTCGATCCTTGTCACTGTCTCCGCAATGACAGACCTGTATATGTTGAGCATCAACTCAATACCGGGTCATCTGTCGCTGATTAGTAACGCTTTCGACGACGACTTGCGAAAGCCGTTTTGTGGCTTCAACGCAGGCGAAACTCTAATCATCTTGCTTCGTGCTAATCGACAGCCTCTCTATTCACCTACATCTCCTCTCTGATTATCCCTAGGCTCAGGGCTTGCGAGAATGGCGGTAAAAAGATCCGGGAGGCCTGTGCGGCGCGACAGTATGTCACTTATTGGGTTCTTTCTCATATCCTCTGTAGTCCAATGGTTAGGATATCTCGCTTTCACCGAGGAGACCCGGGTTCAATTCCCGGCAGGGGAAAACATTTTTTTTTTTGCGTCTTTCGCATTTTGCATCACTTTTTGCTTCTTTCACGGCGACGACCTGATCTCGAGCCTGTCAGCACTGTCTCTGGTTGGAAGACCGCTTCAAATAGCTTGAAAGCCACAGCAAAAAGCGCCCGTCCCATCCGGCGGCAACTAAGAATTCACAGGAGCAATTGAACGTTCGATTTCTTCGCAAGTCTAGCGATGCTCGATTTGACACTTGACACGCCTTGTGGGCTCATGTACAGTCCCGTGTTGCTCTCAGAGACCTCTCTAAAGCCCTCAGACACCCTTCCCACCGTAGACTCGCCGAATTTTCCCGAAAAGAGGAGTTGGCAAAAACAAGTTTGCAGAGGGGCAAAAAAATACGAACCAGTTTCGCTAGACGGGAATCGAACCCGTGGCCAACGCATGGGAAGCGTCGATTTTACCACTAAACCACTAGCGACCCTGGGAGCGAGAATTTTGCGGATATAGAATCCGCCCGCACGCACCTCCTCGATGCCGCGGGAAACGTTATACACCACCCTGGGTAGGCGGCTAGCCCTGAAACAATACTATGTTGCTTAAGGTGCTCGAATAGCTCAGGAAGAAAGCAGGATGTTGACAGGGAAAGACCTGAGAAGGTTAAAAGGGATCGATGCAACTCTTCTCATGAGCCTATTGACTGACAGTCACGCTTTGATATGACCTGACTCAGGCTCAGAATGGTCGAGCAGTGTCGGGAGAACTGCTGAAAAGGACTTACGATCAAAAACAGTGAGCTCAACGCTGCCCTAGCCTCTCCTGCTCCCCCTACGAGCCTGAAACTCTCACAGAACTTCGATATTGGCTCAATTTGAGGTCTTATGAGCCAGGTTTGACGGAGATTAGCCCCAATTGGCAGAAAATTGCGATCGAAAAGTACATCTCCCGGCGACTCGACGACGACGACAAAGGCGTCCAGCCTCTCATGAGCATGACTCAGCACTCTATTTCGACGGTCTAGTGAGCCTAGCAGAGCTTGAGCGAGATACGCTGCACTGATCGTGCAGAACAGCTCGAAACGAGATTGCGAAATAATCAAGCTCCCTTTGACAGAGCAATACAACTCGCTACAGACCCAATTCGACTACAACAGATCGAGTATAATCAATAGATCACTCAGCATCGATTTGAAACAATTTCAAGTGGGGACGGTTCGGAGTGACGATTGCATCGAAAAGTCTCTTCCTTCTTTTCCTTCTTTCTCCCTCTTGATTTTCTGCAAACTCTCGCTTCGAAGCCTCTACAGATACAATGCCTTACGAATACGACCCCAAGGTATGTCCCTCTGTCATGAGAGCTGTAGAGCTGAGTTGAAATGCTCCCGCGTGCTAACCTCCACTTTTCTTCGTCTCCCCTCGCCTCCTCCTTGACAGAATATGATCTTCCGACCCTTAGGAGACTCTGGGCTTAGAGTATCAGTACTTTCGTATGGAGGCTGGTTGACGACTGCGAGCTTTGGAACGACTATCTGTGGACGGAAGCGAAAAAAACTGATTTTCTTCGGGCGTTTCTAGGGTGGTACCGTCAAGGGTGACCCCGTCGTCGAGATCATCAAGACGGCGCTCGACCACGGTGTCAATTTCTTCGACAACGCCGAGTAACTAGATTTTCGATTATCTTCGCGAACCTCTCGCTGACTGACATGTCGTCTCCGCAGGGTTTACTCGAACGGAGAGTCCGAGAGGGAGATGGGAAGGGCCTTCAAGGCTCTCGACGTTGATCGCTCGCAGTTGGTCGTGACTAGTTAGTGCACCTCTCCACCTCTCTTTCGCTCTGAGCGTTTTGAGCTGATGCGTTCTTTGTGATCAGCTAAGATCTTCTTCGGTACCGGCAAATCCGACCCCAACCAAAAGGGAAACTCGAGGAAGCACATCATCGAAGGTCTCAAGGCATCGCTCGAACGTCTCCAAATGGATTACGTCGATGTCTGCTTCCTTCACCGACCTGATTACGGTACACCTATGGAAGAGACTGTTCGCGCTATGAACACTCTCATCCAACAGAACAAGATCTTCTACGTAAGTTCTCTGTCTCTCCCTTTTTGTGATCGTTCAAAATTGACGATTCGTCTTTATCCGATCTCATTCTTACTCTACCCGTCCCGCCCCTCTTCACCCCGTCAACGCCCCATGATGTGTCTGGTTCAACTATATAGTGGGGAACTAGTGAATGGACCGCTGCTCAAATCGCCCAAGCTATCGGAATCGCCGACCGCCTCAACTTGATCCGACCTATCGTTGAACAAGTGAGTTTTCCAGGCCTCCTTACCTTTTCTGCTATCACTTACTGACATTGATCACCTCTCTCGTAGCCCCAATACAGTACGTTTCGATGATTACCGACTCTCGTGTCGCAAGAATCGATTAGACTGACTTCTCTCTCTTTCCACAGACATGCTTCACCGTGAAAAGTTCGAAGTGGAGTACGCCGATCTTTTCAGGGAATACTCTTACGGTACAACCATCTGGAGTCCTCGTTAGTCTTTCCGTTTTATAGGCATCCCTGACCTGAACTGACGACAGAATTCGTTGTCTCGCTTCTCAGTCGCTGGAGGCATGGTAAGCAGCACTGACTCCCTTGTACCCGAAGTAGATAGCTAATATCGGAATTGCGTTGCTTGACAGCTCACCGGAAAGTACAACGACGGTGTAAGCTTTCTCTTCGTTCGTTCTCTTCACCCTCAAACCCTAACTTTGTTCACTCTCGATAGATCCCCGAGGATTCTCGCTTCAAGACTTCCTCAATGTACGCCGACACCGTCAAGGAGCTCGAGACCGATGCTGGAAAGGCGAAGATCGAAAAGATGCGCAAGTTAGGAGACCTCGCAAAGAAGCTTGGAGCTTCGAACCAAGCTGCCCTCGCCCTCGCATGGTGCGCAAAGAACCCTAACGTCTCCACCGTCATCCTCGGAGCGACCAAGCCCGAACAACTCGTTCAAAACTTTGAGGCTCTCGATATCCTCCCCAAACTCACCGACGAAGTTATGGAAGAGATCGAGAAAATCTTGGATAACAAACCTAAAGCTCTCGCTACTTATGGTCGTGCTCAAACCGACTTCAGGCGTCAATAAGCGTTTGGCAGTTTACAGTACAAAGTTGAAAATAAATCTATTTGAAGTTGTCCTCCATCCATTCCTCCCCTCTCCGCGACTCCGCGAGACAGAGTACCGCTCACGGCTTTCGAGAATAATCGCTGGTTCTTCTCGTCGAGCTGACAAATTTTTCCTCTGGCCCGCGGAATCGCTCGGAGCTTTTTTACGGTTCGAACCTCTTCCCTACTGCCGCAATCTCGCTTCTCTCTCTCTCTCTTCCCTTCCCTCTCCCCACTCTATCTCTCAGCGCACCTCCTCAGCCAAGCCTACACACAGAGAATGGGCAGACACTCCTCCTTCTTGCACCATCACCCTAAATCATCTCGCGCGCACTCCCGTTCTCGATCAAGATCTCATTCACCTCGTGGCGGACACTCAAACAAGAAAGACAAATCGCGTCACTCTCGGCCATCGACGCCGCAGGATGACCAGGATGAGGGAGAAGACGAAGCGGGATTGAGCGATGAAGAACAATTCATTGGAAAGGAAGGGAAACATCGTAAAGCACGAAACGGCGAAGAGGATCAGGACAGACCGTCAGATAATTCTAGAGGACAGAGGAGCGCTCATGAGGAACGAGGGAAGCATCGGAAGAAGCATCGACATGAGGAAGGAGAGAATTTCGATCTCGATTCTGCTTCTACTGGATCGGATCAGGAGGAGGGTGAGAACAGCAGTCGTCGACACTCTCATGCGTCGAAGCACGGGTCAACGAAGAGCAGGAAATCTCGACACGGTCATCACAGCGGAGACGAGGGAGGATCGTCGGATTCTACTCGAAGCGGATCGGAAGGGAGCCGCAGCGGCGATGAGAGTGGTAGTGGAAGTGAGGATGAAGAAGGAGGAAGGAGGAAGAAGCATGGAAAGGGCAAAGGATTGTGGAAGAAATACACGAGGGGAAAGATTCTCGGTTGTGAGCCATTCTTTTTCTCGTCAGTCTGACCTGAAGCCAGCTGACGGAAGTCAGAGATGAGCAGTTCATAAAGGAGCGTTCTATATCGGAGTTGGGGTTCTGATCACAATGTTGATCGTAGCGATTGCGATTTGGAGGGGAACTTCGAGCTCGACTTGATACGTATTCTTGCTATTCTGTTTTTCATTTGCCTTTCATCTCGCTTATAGTATGCCCTCCTCCTGATTGATATTCCTTCGCCACGAGCCTCGCTGAACGGAGACAGTGAGAAAGGGAACGCATCTCGAAGAAAGGGAACTCTTTATCGTTACAACACGGTTTCTGATCGGCCTCTCCGAGAGCTCGAGACCACTAACCCTCCCTGAACACTCAACAAGCGACTCTAATCTTGTTTATCCGGAATATTGTGCGCTTTCTTGAGTTCCTCCAAATCTTTTTCTCGTTTCGCCAAATCCAATTTCAAAGCTTGTTGCGCTGGCTTGTGATATAGCACTGTAAGAACGCCAAATCGAAGCTCAGCACGGTCTCAACGCTGAGTCGTAGAGAGGGCACTCACCGACTAAGTAGCGATCTTGTAAATGGAAACCGTTCAAATGATCGAAAGCGTTCTTAGCCTGTAATCCACCGAAACGATTTCATCAGTGCCCAACAGATGGGCTGATGAGAAAATATCGACGACTTACATCCATCACGTCCTCGTAAGCGACGAATGCAGTACCTTTCGCTTTCCCTTCTACACCTCTTCGGATCTGTCGGACCGCACCATATCTACGAGATCAATATTGCGTCAGCTCTGGTTCCTCCTATGATCGACTGAAGAGCAGAGAGATGATCGACTGTAGAGCAGAGAGAGGGCAGGGCGTACCGTCCGAATAGATCATAGAGATCCTCGCCAGTCACCTTGAAGTTCAAATTCTGTGAAACAACACGCCCATGGACCAGCTTAGTACCGACAGATAGCGGCTGAATCCAAGAGAGTTACTCACCTTGACAAAAAGGATTCGATTGACATCTGGTGAGAGCTTGACGGTCTGCATGACGGCTGCAGGACGAGAGCAAGAGGTCAATAAGCTGATCAAGATAGTGAACACGGTGCTCAGAGGTGTGCTCGTCGAGTGAGATGAGGATTTAGATGAACGAAATCAGGGACTGGAATTCGGGTCTGGAGTGACGAGGGAAAGACGGTCAAAGATACAGTGTCCTTACAATAGGGTCTGAGAGTGCCTAGAAGTGATTTCGAGTAGTTTGTGAGTTGTCGAGTTGAGAGTTGTTGACAGAGAAACATTCCAGTTCGCTTCTTTCACTCTTACCCTTCACTCTAATCCAACTAATCTCCACCACTACTCTTTGGAATACTCAGATCAACGACTGACAGCCACCGAGTACCTCGCCCATTGACTCGACCTCGAAACCCACTTTGGCCCCACTCTCAAGTTTCCCCTTCCTTCCTTCCCTTCCCTCTTTACAGCAATGCCATCCCCCATAATTCTCTACGACCTCATCCCTACCGATACCTCTTCCGGCCCTTCTTTCTCTCCATTCTGTATGAGAGCTCGCCTAGCCCTATTGAGGAAGAACATCGAATTCGAGACAAAATTCATCACTTATCACGAGTTGAGGTTCGGGGGATGGAAAGAAAAGCTGGGTGTTGAATTGGCGAGCGGTAAGTACTCGCGAGGCTGAGTCTGGGAACAAAGAGAGCTGATTCCGAGATTTCGCAAACCTTTTTGATTCAGCTCCGATTATTCGCAAACCAGACGGTCAATTCCTGATGGACAGCACCAAGATCGCACTGTACGTCCCTCTTGTTATTAGCCTCTACCGATCCCAGCTGATCGCCCGGTCGCATCAATCAATAGATGGTTAGATGAATCATACCCTTCCGAACCGAACCTATTCCTACCCTCCTCAACTCCCTCCTCTCACTCTCATTCCGACTTCCACGCGACATCTTCCGAAGAGTATGACAAAGCAGTCAAAGAGTACTCAGCAGCTGTTGATAACTTCGATTCAATTCTGAAAAGTACGCTTTTCCTCTCCTGTCCTCTCCTCTCTCCTTCCGTGCTGACGGCAGATGGTGTACCGAGTAGGTGTTGCGTGTCCGGATGAAGATCTAGCTAGAAGAGAGGGAATAAGAAAGAGAGGTGAATTTTGGTGTTCGATCTTTTCACTTTACGCAAAGAGGATCGTTAGGCTTTTCGATGAGGAAGTACGCTGCTACTTCCCTCTTACCTCTGCGAGCGATGCTAATGTAATAGAGTTGCTGGATCGCACAGACTGCAGAGTATTGGATCGATGATGGGAGACTAGGAGAGGGAACTTGGAAATCGATCATTAATTCAAACGACGGTCAGCCTGCGATTTCCCCTTCTCTCCCGTACCGAGCTCATCGCTGACTCAATGCCTCGATTTGTCGCCCCCAGACGAGCTAGTGAAGCTTGTCCAAAAAGGTGCAGAACGACTCTGGCAACATCTTTCTTCAAAGAACCAAGAATTCTTCACTTCTTCGTCCCAACCCGGAATGACCGTAAGCCTCACATTCTTTACCTCTCCGACCTCTCCTCACCGCGATCAATGACTGACCCTTCCGACGAGTCACAGGATTTCGCACTCTTCGGAGATCTTCAACTGCTACGATCAGTTTCCCCTGAACTCTTCGATAGATGTTTCCTCGAACCGAAAGGAGGGCTCAGAGACTGGGTTGGAAGGATGGAGGAGTTGTTCCCGATGGAGGATGTCAGGAGGAGGGATTCGAAGGAGGAAATCGAGGTTTGCACGGAATGAAGAAGAGAGAGGGGCCGAGGAAGGCGTAGTTCAGCGTGAAGGCCAGTGCAGGCGGTGTCAATATCATATCTGTGCTAAAGGACTCAAGTTTCAGGATCAACACGAGCTGAAATGAATCAGTTCGAGTCTGCGTTTTTCGACTGAAGCGATCTTCCCTCGTGTCTCGCGTGCAGCAGTCTCTCTCAATCACGCTTTCTCGCCTCTCGTAGTTCCAGGTCGTGTCTGCCCAACAGTTGTGAGCTGAAAAAGCTCGTCGCTTTGCAAAAGTGAGTTGAGCGAGAAAGAAGGAGAAAGAAAGAGATTGTAAAGGGCATATTCGAGGTGATGGTGTAAGCGGATGCGCAAAAAGGAGAGTGTTGGGTGAATGCGACAGACTATAAAACGAACAGAGAACAGAGAAGAGAAATATAGGTTGATGTTGGAAAGATTTACTGAATGACTCCTTCTGGGATCTGTACATCTCAAGGCCATCAAATCAGCGACGCTTCGGAGCAATTTCAAGAGTGGGAGAGACGTACCTCGTCTGTACCGATGAAAGAAAGAGGTTCGAAAGCAGTTCCGGCACCTTGGAAGAACTTGGAGTTGAACTCGACCCAGTGCAATCGGAGGGCGTGAAGGAATGCAGACAATCCTTCCATGACACAGAGACTGTACGCAGTGCCTCATCTTAGCATCAGTTTCGATTGAGGCGGGAGATGGAAGAGAGCAAGAGACGTACATGGCGATAGTGAGAACGAACCACATTGTGAACATGGCGACGAGGAAGAAGATGGCCATGACACCTTCCATCTCGAACGCCGATTCGATCGTCATGTTCCAGAGTACCTCTGAGAGTTGGGCGTGAGCGAGCGAGAGCGCCCAAAGTCGAAGGTAAGAAGCAGTGTTTGAGATACATCCAAGACAGAACTCGATCGTGTCTAAGCATCGAATTACCACCCATTAGTACGAGTTGCGAACGAGTACTAAACGAGGAACGTGAGATGCTTACGAATGACTTGATGAATGATGATTTCACCCATATCGTGCTCTTCATGTTGTTCCTCTTCTTGCATAGCGACCG